>WBZO01000898.1_pt1 | contig 53545 bp, 53 predicted proteins | sample 5204261 | NCBI WGS metagenome assembly WBZO01 (sample SAMN12412400, study PRJNA552823) | activated sludge metagenome | isolation source: activated sludge from anammox sidestream of wastewater treatment plant... | place: USA: North Carolina | collected 2017-09
CCGGTCGATCGCGTGCTGGTGGCGCGGATGGTGGAGGCGCTGCGCACCCGGCTGACCAAGCTAGAGGACGTGACACCACTTACGTCGTACCTGTTCCTGCCCAGCCCGCTGGTGTATGACCTCAGCCTGTTTCGAGGCCGCAAGGGTGACGGCGACCCGGCCGATGCCCGTGCCATGCTGGAGTTGCTGCGCGAACGGCTGGCCACACTGGAGCCGTGGGAGGGAGCGGCCATGGACGCTCTGTTCGACGAGCTGGCGCCCAAGGGTGGCGCCATCAAGAAGGGCACGCTGCTGGCGCCGCTGCGCATCGCCGTCACCGGCGGCAGTGTGTCGCTGCCGATGGACCTCAGCCTGGAACTCCTCGGCCGCGGGCAGACGCTGGTGCGCATCGACGACGCCATCGCGCGGCTGGCGTAATGGGAGCCACCCGCCCCAATGATGACCGCTGCCGCGGTGCGCGCGGGCGGTGGCAGCGGTGGCAGAAACGGAGAGACCCGGCGCAAAGCCGGGCCCCTCGGTACCGCATACGGGATTCGAACCCGTGATCTCCGCCTTGAGAGGGCGGTGTCCTAGGCCGCTAGACGAATGCGGCAGGTGGCGATGGGCTGGGGACGGAGGATTCGAACCCCCACATACGGATCCAGAGTCCGCTGTCCTACCAACGCCATCCTCTCTCCAGATTCGAATTCCGGCCGTGCCGAGGTGTCTGTAGCAGAGTTGTAGCAGCGGAATCGCCGGGGCCGTGCAGGAGCGCAGTGCATGGCAACCCGGTCCGGCTCGATCTACCAGCGTGCGGACGGCTATTGGTGCGCCGCCCTTTCCCACAACGGCAAACGCAAAGTCATCTACGCCCCCACCGAGAAAGACGCAAAGGGGAAACTGGCAGAGTTGCAGCGTTCGCTCGGTGCGGCGGGCGCTATTCCCACGCCTGGCCGGCGGACAGTGAGCGATGTTCTGGATGCCTTCCTCGAAATGAAGCGCAACCGGCTGCGCCCACGCACGCTGAGCGACTATGAAGGCGCCGCCCGCCGTTATCTGCGCCCGGCCTTGGGCAGTGTGCGGCTGAATGCGCTGTCCCCCGAGCAGATCCATCGCTGCTACGCCGATCTTGCCCGGCAAGGCGTCACCCGACAGGCGCAGATGGCCCATGCGGTTTTGTCCGGCGCCCTTAACCTGGCGGTTCGATTCGGCTGGCTGGCCTTCAATCCGTGCGAGCGAGTCGATCGGCCGGCCTGGCGGGCGCCACGCCGGGAGGTGTGGACGCCGGACGACCTGCGCCGCTTCGTTGACGACGCCGCTGATTACTGGCGATTCCCGCTGTGGCTGGTGGGCATCTTCTCCGGCTGCCGACCGGGGGAGTTGCTCGCCCTACGTTGGGCCGATGTCGACCTTGACGCCGGCGCCCTCACCGTGCGCCGCTCCGGACAGCGCATTGGCGGGACGTGGGTGGAGGGCGCTCCCAAGACCTGGGCGGGTGAGCGCACCATCTCGCTGCCGGAGGCGGCGATCGACGCCCTGCGCCGGCAACACCGTCAGCAGGCGGTCTGGCGGCTGGCGGCCGGTCCCGAGTGGCACGACGCCGGCCTTGTGTTTTCCTCGCACACCGGCGCCCCGCTGGACGGGCCGAATACGGCCCGAGCGCTTCGGCTGCTTTGCCGGCGGCTGGACCTGCCGGCGCTCACCCCACACCAGTTGCGCCACCTGTCCGCCTCGCTTCTGCTGAAGGCAGGACTGCCCATCCCTGACGTGTCCGCCCGGCTCGGGCACGCCACGCCGGCCATCACGATGCAGGTGTACGCCCACATCCTCGATCGCAACGATCGCCATGCAGCAGTTGCGCTCGCCCGTGCAGTGGGGGGCACCGGTTGATGGAGTCGAGCGGCCAAGGAGGTCGTGATCGGCACGGGTCGGATCGGCGCCGACCGGCAGCCCGGCACCCCCGGTGCCCCAGGGGTGGCCTACCCCCTACCCGCCGGGTCCCATCTCAGATGGTCGACCCGTATCCCCGCTCATGGGGCGAGCCGAAGAGGGGGCCCCTCAACTGTCCCTATTCGGGTTGGGCGGGTGCATGGGCCGCCCTCACGAACGGCGTAGGGGTCCCCGCCACCAACTGGGCTGCCACACGGGCCTTTCCTGCGGCACCAAATGGGGATAACGATCGAGGGAGCGCCGGGTAGGGGCTGATCACCTCTCGCAAGCGGCCCGCTGCATCGGGCCGGCCCGGCTGCCTTCACTCCCCTCATGCAGGAGGATGCGCCTTGTCCAATAATCACGTCGTCGAGTTTACCCTCGACGCCCCGCTGTTCCTGGTGTCGGTGAAGGTAGGCGACCTGATACGAGCGACCCTGCGAGGCGTCAACGGCGTCCAGAATGTCGAGCCGAACCGGGCATCCACCCCTCACCACCTTGTTGAGGGTTGGGGGAGGGACACGGCCGTCGATTGCGCTGAGTTCTTCGTGACCCGCTACATCGGCAGGGACGGTCGAGCGGAAAGCATCCACATCGGGCATCCCATCGGGGATGGCCCCCCGCCGCTGGACTTTGAAGCGGCATTCAAAGCGTGGCCCGCCGCAGCTCTGCAAGACCACAGCCCGGCACCCATGATGGGGGAACGACACGTTGCCGAGGCGGGCTATCTGCTCGATGCCATCTTGCGGGGACGGCGGGGCGACCTCGGGCTGGACTGTCACACGGCCACGATCGAACTGGAGGCCGCAGACGACGGCACGACGACCGTGGTGGCTGACTACTTCGACGACACGGCCCGGTTCGTCGATCCGTTCCTGTTTTGCCTGCAACAGCAGTTTCCTGCCGGTCAAAGGCGTTCGCTTGACGAGTTGAGGGTCGATGCGGCTACCGACCTGGGCGGTGATCCTGAGGCTGCAGCCATCGTTTCGGGCGGACTTGCAGCGGGAAGTGAAAACACTCACGACGAGCGGAACGTTCCACGAGTTCCCAAGCGAGAGGCGTATCTCCGCACGTGGGTAGCGGCGTGGCGGGTGGTCGAGCCTCTGCTCGCCACCGGCAATGGGAACGTCAAAATCATGCATCGGCTCAAGAAGGCGGACCCTCCGTTGAAGTTTGGGGACGAAACGCTGCGGAAGATTATCCGAGCCGGTCAGGCAGGACGGCTCCACAAGTAGCTCGCCCGCCGATTACGCACCAACCGTCGTAGCACCATAGCGGATTGCCCGTGCATCGTGCCCCCACCGTCGTGCGCTCTCGCCGCACGCTGGTGTCAGGAGGTGCGAAATGCACAACACCCACGTGGCGATCGTCGTTGATCGTCGGGCACAACCGGGCACGACGCTCACCGTCAACGGGGCGCTGACGCTCCTGCATGAACTGGTGGCGGCGATGCAGGGGGCGGCACCGAAGCCCGATCCGACTCGGGTACAGCTCGAGGAGGCGGGCGATGCCTAGGAAGCACACCGACCGCCCCGCCGGGTCCGAACCACCGGGGCGGTCTGAAGATGGTCGCCCTGGCGGCGCCAACAACGACCAGAGTGTCGACCATGCCATCGTCTTCCGCAAGCGGGGCCGGCTGAAGTTCATGGGCAAGATCGTCCATGCGCATCCGTTGGATCAGGTCGTCCTGGCGACGCCATATGGCAAGCGGCAAGCGGTCGAGGTGGTGTCTTTGCCCCCTCGGGTCATCACTCACGCCAGGAACCGCGGGGTCAAGTTGTGGATCGTCAGGCGTGACACCACCGGCGACTGCTTCGCCCTGCCGCTGGCGGAGGTCGAGCGGCTGGGATGGATGCAGGGCAGCCACGGTATCGGCGAGCGGTTCGTACCTCTTTCGTCCTTCCGCAAGATCGGGTGGCAGGACTGGGCGTACACCCGCAACATCGTGGACTTGAGCGATCGAGGCCGTGAGCCGTCGCCGTGGCAGCTTGACCTGTTCGGTGATGGCGAGGAGGGGGAGGATGAGTGATACCCCCCTCTTTCGGGCCCTCCGGCGGCTGGGTGAGCTGGCAGAAGGGCAGGTCGCTGGGCCGGTCGAGCTCTACCCCTGCCCGGTCTGTCGCACACCCGCCTCGCTGCAAGTATCGGCGGACCAGTACCTCGGGCGGTGGCGCTTCGTGTGCCAGGATTGTGATGAGCCCGAGGTCGTCGCCGCCCTCGACCTGACGGCGGCGGATATCCAGTGGCACAGGTCCCCCGATCCGCTCGCTCTCGTGGTCGTGCCGGCGCCTGACACGCCTGCGGCGACCGGCGGCGATGGGAAGGACTGGCCGGTTCTCGATGACGCTGCGCTGTACGGCGTACTCGGCGACACCGTGCGGGCGTTTGACCCCCACACCGAGGCGGACCCGGCTGGCGTGCTGCTGTCGCTGTTGGCGGCGGCCGGCAACGCCGCCGGACCGGGGCCGCACCTGATGGTGGGACCGACCCGTCACGGGTTGCGCTGTAACGTCGTGCTGGTCGGCGCCACGTCCGGCGGCCGGAAGGGCACGGCATGGTCGGTGGCGAGGTCGCTGCTGGACAGGGCCGACGCCGAATGGGCGGCCGGACACGTCGTCTCCGGACTCAGTTCGGGCGAGGGGCTGATTGAGCAGGTGCGGGACTCGCAGGAGGTGCGGACGGGCCGGACCCGGTCCGGTGATGCCGCCGTCGTGTTCGATGAGGGCGTCACCGACAAGCGGCTGTGCGTGATCGAACCGGAGTTCAGCAGCGTGCTGCGCCTCGCCGCCCGGGACGGCAACATCCTGGCGCCCGTCGTGCGGCAGTGCTGGGATGACGGGAATTTGCGGACGATGGTCAAGCACCGGCCCGCCCGAGCGACCGGGGCGCACGTCACTGTGATCGGCCACGCCGTTGCCGAAGAGGTGCGGCGTTATCTCGTCAACACGGAGATCGCCGGCGGCACGGCCAATAGGTTCCTGTTCGGCATGGTGCGCCGCTCCAAGACCCTGCCTCACGGCGGCGCACCCTTTGAGGCGACGATCACCGCCCTGGCGGGCCGACTGGGGGAAGCACTGGCGCACGCCCGCACGACCGGCCGTCTCGGCTGGGACTCGACTGCCGATATCGAGTGGGCGAGGGTTTACCCGGCCCTCTCCGCCGGCCGGCCGGGGTTGTGGGGAGCAGTGTGCGCCCGTGCCGAAGCGCAGGTGTTGCGTCTCGCCGCGGTCTACGCCGTTCTGGACTGCTCCGACGAGATTCGCCCGCCACACCTCACGGCAGCGCTGGCCGTCTGGCAGTACTGTGAGGCGTCCGCCCGGTGGATCTTCGGCGACAAGGTTGGCGACGAGACGGCCGATACCATCGCCGATGCGCTGCGGGGACGGGCTGACGGCCTGGACCGGACGGCGATCAGCAAGCTGTTCGGCAATCACGCCAAGCCGGAGCGCATCGATGCCGCCCTCGCCAAGCTGGCAGCGCTCGGGCAGGCCGAAAAGGAGACGATCGTCACCGGCGGCCGGCCGGCCGAACGGTGGCGCTGGACGGCGTGAATGTCGTTTGCTAGAAGTTCACGGTTGGACCGGGCGTGGCCACGCCGGTCCAACTTCCGAAATCTGAGAGAACTGGCCGGGTAGGCTTCGAGGCTCCTGGCCCCGAAACGGCGGGGCAGTGGTTCACTCTGCCGGTCTCAGCGGGGGCGGACTTCGAGCCAGTTAGCAATGTAATAGCCAAGTGAGTCGAAATCCTTCGGATCGTACGAGGAGTGAGTCCCGACGATCACTGCCCTGCCGCCTCTGCACGCCCACTCATAGGGTCTCGGCGCGTGGCCGAGAGCGTAGTAGAAGATCCAATCCGAATTTCGATTATCCCGACAAAACTCGATCATCCTCTCGTTGGGTGTTCGACTCGTCACCAGTCTCATACAGAGACCGCCAGTCCCACCGGTCTCGCACGCCAGGACCTTCCCTTCAGAGCACCGCCACCAGTATCCCTGCGACGGATACTGCTCGGGTCCGGTATAGAACAGTGTAGTTGGCCTTTCGTCGTAGTTGGGATCGAAGGTCACTGCGAGTCTACAGAATTCGAACGGGTTCGACGTCACCGGTGAACCTGCGGATGTTGGCGTCCGTTGCGCCAAGGTGGGCGATGCTGTGGGTGCGGGAGAAGGGCCCGGAGTCGGGGACTCGGGAAATTGGGTCGGCAATGGGGAAGGTGTTGCCACCGCTGCATGTACGGATCGACCGTTCGTACGGAAAGATGTCCGTCCCAAGATGGTGTTCCAGTGGAGCACCCAGACGTAGTACGTTCCGGCAGAAAGCCGGTAAGCACCAAACCGCACGGGAACGCACGGCGGCGCTGTGCCAGTCTTCACCGGGTCTGATACTCCAATAACCCCGGCATACTCCTGCCGGGACGGTGGTTTCGTGTCGGAGGTGACTACTACGTCCAGCCACTCATCGGATACATCGGTCTCGACGGTAAAACAGGCAACGATACTGCTCCCCGCCTCGAAATCATTCTCGATTTGCTCATAGACATTGTTCATTACACGGAGGTCTCTAATCCGGACGACGCCTGTTCCTTGCCTTGTCAAAACGATCGCCGCCATCCCGACAGCCAGAACTGCCGCCACGGCGCTGACGCCGAGCACCCACCTGCGAACGGTACGTTTCCAATTGCGACCATCGTGGGCCGATGCGAGTCCAGTTGGTGACGGTTTTGTGGGCCGCCGTGAGAAAGGCGCCGGAGCAGACGGCTGCTGCTTGGTCGGCTGTTGTGTGATAGGCGCTGCTGGTGCCATTGGTGCTGCGGTTCGCTGCCACCCAGGGCTGGGAGCAGGCAAACCCTGCTGCACGTCCGGACCGATTCGATGGGGTGCGACTGGTGCGGCCGGCCTGGCGATTGAGGCAATCAGCGCCTCCCTGGCCTTGGCTGCTGAGGCCGGCCGGTCTCCCGGGTTCTTGCTCAACAGCCCGAGCACCAACCGATCAAGGGCAGGAGGGATGTGGGCGACTAGCTTCGAGGGCGGTACAGGTTCGCCGGCAAGGTGCTGGGCCACGACAGCGCCGGGGTCACCGGCGAACGGTGGCTTGCCGGTGAGCATCTCGTAGAGGGTGCAGCCGAAACTGTACAGGTCAGAGGATGGACCAACCGGCTGGCCGCCGATCAGCTCCGGAGGCATGTACAGGATCGTTCCGACTGGATTTGCGAGACTGCTGGAATGTCCGGCTGCCCCACCAGCGGCGACGCCAAAGTCACCCAGCACCCCGTTCCCCTCGCCATCCAGCCAGATGTTGGTCGGTTTGATGTCTCGGTGCGTCACGCCGGCGTCATGTGCGGCCTCGAGGGCGCTGAGGACGTCGCTGCCAACCGCTCCCGCTCGCTCGGGCGAAAGTCGACGGCCGGGCTGCTTGTTCAACTCAGCGGCGAGGTCACCCCCGGTCATCAACCGCATCACCAGGTACGGCACAGTCCGATATTCGCCGGCATCAAAGATCGTGACGATACGTGGGTGGTCGCTGAGCCGGGCAAGTGCCCGTGCCTCTCGGAGAAGATCAGAGCGCATGGCCGCCCGGTCCCGGGGCACACGGAAGCGTGCGAGGGCGACATCCCGCCGGAGCAAGGTGTCGTGTGCCTTCCAGACCGCCTTGAAGCCACCTTCGCCAAGAAGGTGATCGAGCCGGTAGCGACCAGCGAACAGCGCACTCGGCGGCATGGTGCGGACCACTAGCGGGGATGACTGGCCGGCACTTGGTGCTCGTCAGCGGAACTGGCCAGCAGGCGTTGCCCCTGGTACTCCGCTGGCATTATGCGGACGCATCTCGGGATGGACAAGCACTCGTGGCGTTCTGCGAGGGCAGGAACCAGATCCAGGACCTCATGGGCGGCGAACCGGTTGCTTAGAGATGCCGGCGGCATCTTCGCATTTTTCTCAAGGCCGATGGGCCCTTGGTGCACAGGGTAACACAGCATGAACAACGGATTGCTGTGCAGGCTTCAACGTGACGTCCGTCACACTGGCTCGGTTGCCGTTCTGGCTCACCCACAAACCAAGTATTGCCCGGAAAGGATCTCCGAGCCGGGACGGCGACGACGTGAGCTTTCTTCGCTTACTTCGCTGGTTGCAGAGTACGCACACCCTCGTTCAACTGCTATCGCACCCATAGCTCGTGTTCGATGGTGGTAGCGGGGCAAGCGTTCCCCCGTGCCAACCCATCACCCTCATGCATGGGGGTGACACCATCACCAGCGACCGAGCCTTAGGGGCTCGGGTCGCTGGTGATGGTGTCACCCGAACCATATCTCTTGTTCAGGCGGACTAAGAGGAATCGAACAGGATGACATTGCATCGGGGCGGAACTGCGAAGAAAGCGAAGAAAGGGGGTGCCCAGCACGGTGAGACGGCTGGCCGGACGAGGGCCGATCGCCCGTATCCCACACGGCAAGACCGGCGCACACGGGGATACCGTTCGTATGTGGACTATTGTGTACCACACGTAACAGGGGCGAAACACGTGTTGTTACAGGTGGGGCAACAGCAATTTCACGTCGTCACGGAGAGCGTCTTGACGCCGGCATCGCTTCCAGCGACCGGGGGGCACCGGGTGCGATGATGGCCGATCGTTTGGCGGATCACAATGCGGACGACGGTGCCAGCGGGTACAACTCACCGGCAGTAGATGGCAATGTCTCGATCGGCGTTGCGGTGCTGGTGAGCCGCTTCCTTCTTGGCTTCCTGATGCGAGAAGCTGGCAAGTACGTCTGCGTTTGATCCTGACGGCTTGAACGTCGACGCCATAATCTCTTGCGCCTTTTGCCTCCGGATGAGGGCGTCCTGGCACAGCGCCGAGGATGACCCCGAGCGGCTGTTTCCGTCGTGTCGCTGGGCTTCGATTTGTTGGCCGGCGATCACGCCGCCGGATACCAGCACGCCAACGAGGGCGACCCCGCCGACGATCCAGATCCATCGCCTCATGGAGGCACCCCCGTCGAAATCGTCATCGACGGCAAGCATACTCAGGCGACCGGACAGGCGCTAGGTAGTATGACGGTGGCCTTCTCGCGCGAGACGACGATCTTGCCGGCGATGATTTGCGGCGATCGATGCCAGCGTCTTGACGGCATGAGCGGGCGGGCGCATGCTGGCCGTGTCATACAGAAAGCCCCGGCGCCGTTGCAGCGGCCCGAGGCATGGACGGATGCCGGAGAGAGCGGCGACCGTCGGGGATGATGGTATCAGGACCGTCTGACCTGCCGGGACTGCATTTCGCCGGTGCGATTCGATGCTCGGAGAGGTATTCCGGCTCATTCGCAGGGCAGGCGGCTTTGTAGCAAAGTTGTAGCAGACGGCTCGGAACTGCTACAGGACCGCCGGCCGGTTCCAGCGGCCCGCACCTCGGCAAAGCAAGACCTCCGGAGTCGCCTCCGGAGGTGCCCGTGGGTACCGCATACGGGATTCGAACCCGTGATCTCCGCCTTGAGAGGGCGGTGTCCTAGGCCGCTAGACGAATGCGGCAGGTGGCGATGGGCTGGGGACGGAGGATTCGAACCCCCACATACGGATCCAGAGTCCGCTGTCCTACCATTAGACGAGTCCCCATCGCGTCACTTAAGGCTAGCAGCGCCCCGCGCGAGCGTCAACGGCGCTTCGCACGCAGCGCTGCCATGTCTCGCACGCCGCGGCAGGGGGGTCACGGATCTTCCACGGCGCGCGGCGGCGAATGGCGGCCATGAAGGCGAGGCCCGCCCACTGGCGCCGCACCTGGTGACGAACGGGAACGAGCGACCAGCGCGGCTTGCCTGTTAGCCATCCATCTGCAGCCGGATTTCGGCGTGACAGATGGGATCATCCCACTTGCGATTGAGCAGCAGCGACTCGCTCACCGGCGTCTCGAGCGCGTCGTACCAGCCTTGCCGGCGGGCAAAACAGCCGCAAGCCGTAACGCCGTGCCAGGTCGGGTCGGCGAATCGGTCGTACACCGGGCAGCGCAGTACGCGCACAGCTACCGCGCCATTCTCCACCGTGGCTTCCGCCTCGATGCCATCGGCGCGCAGGAACAACTCTACGGCCGAGATCAGCACCGACGTCAGATCGGCCGGTGCCAGCGGTGGCCTAAACCCAGCCGCCTGCAACAGCGCCTCCATCTCGGCGGCTCCCAGTGCCCGCTGGCGGGCATGGTACGCCGCGTTTGCGGCTCGGGCGCTGGCCGGACGTGGAGTGTCAGCCGGCAGCACCAGCATCTCGGCGACCCCCGCTCGCTGACGGAGGGCAGCCGCCGTCTCCTGCGGCAGTCGCTCATGCAGCATTGCCATGGTCGGGTCCTCCTCTCCATCATGCTGACCCGTACGCTACCCGTTCACTCCAGGGTTGTCTGTCCGGTGTCTGATGGCGCGGTTGCCGGGCAATGCGCGCAGGCGGCTGTCGGGCAGCGCCGCGCTGCGGTATGGTCTACGCGACAACGACCTGCAGGAGGACCGCGGTGGCCTACGACAACATCCTGTACGAAACCAGCGACCGGCTGGCGTTCATTACCCTGAACCGGCCCGAGAAGCTCAACGCGCTGTCCAACGAGCTGCGCGGCGAAGTGTTTCATGCGCTCAAGGAGGCCGAGGCCGATCGCTCCATCGGCGTCATCGTCCTGCGCTCAGCCGGCCGCGCCTTCAGCGCCGGCTACGACCTCACCCCCTCTCGCAATGCCAGCCAGGGATCGCCGTTCGTCCATCCCCGCTCCGGACTGCCGGACACTGGTACGACGCACCCGGCTCATTACGACTGGTCGCGCCACGTCCTGTTGGGTAACTGGCTGATTTGGGAGCTGTCCAAGCCGGTGGTGGCGCAGATTCAGGGCTACTGCCTGGCGGGAGGCACGGAACTGGCTTCCTTCTGCGACTTCCGCATCGTGGCTGAGGACGCGCAGGTCGGCTATCCGCCGGTGCGCGCCATGGGCACGATGGACATCATGTGGGCGCCATGGCACATGCCCATGACGAAGGCGCGCGAGTTCGCCTACGCCGGCGACTCGTTCTCGGGTAAGGACATGGCCGCCCTCGGCTGGGCGACATATGCCGTCCCGACCGCGAACCTGGCCGAGTTCACCGAACGCTTTGCCTGGCGGATGGGCCACATCGACAACGACATGCTGATGTACTCCAAGCGGTCCGTGAACCGCCAGTACGAAGCGATGGGTATCCGCAACGGGCTGATGTCTGGCACCGATGTCGAAGCGATGAGTAAGCACCGCCCAGCAGCGGACGAGTGGCGGCGGCGGCTGGCCCAGGACGGGCTGAAGGCCGCGTTGGAGTGGCGTGATGGTCCCTTCCGCGACTTCCGCGGTGCTAGCGCTACCGCCCCGGCCGAGCGGCCGTTGGCCGGCGCGGGCCAGTAGCGGTCAGCGCGCCGGCGCATCCGCGTGCCGTAGCGATCATGCCGCTCCCCTAACGATGGCGGAGTGTCTGCCGGGCGCGGCGGCGCCGCACCACTTCGCCATCGTTCTTCGGACTGCCCGCGACACGGCAGATCAACTGACCACGATGCTCACGGACGCATCATCGGGGTGTCGTTTGGGGAAGCGGGACCGTGCCGTAGCACGCCCGAGAACGCCGAAAACCGCCCTTCGTGGGGCGGTTCTCAGATTCAAAACTGGGGCACCCCGGGAGGGATTCGAACCCCCGACCCTCTGATCCGAAGTCAGATGCTCTGTTCCACTGAGCTACCGGGGCGGGCTGCGCGCTCTCTCTGAATCTAGACAGAGCACCTTACTGGACAGTTGACCGGATCCGGCTGGTCGCACCGCGCTCGCACAGCAAATAATTGAACGGATTTGCCGCCCTCAGTTTGAGGTGGCGTGTACCGTGCGCCAGCCCGATCATGCCGTTATCGTACCGGCTTCCCCACCACCGCGCCATCGAGCCGTTACCAGCTTCCTTCGCGCCCTTCGCGCCGGCAACCGCTCTCCCCGTACCATCCAGTCCTAGACCGAAGCCTGCGACCAGTTCTTCGCCTTCCTCGCGGCACGGGATCTGCCGCAGGAGCTGCGCCGCATCAGGCGGGAGCATATCGAGGCGTTCATCGCTGAGTTGCTGGCGCGCCATACGCCGGCAACGGCGGCCAATCGCCACGCCGGTCTGCGTGCGTTCTGGAAGTGGGCGCTGTCCAACGGCGAGGTGAAGACCTCGCCGATGGCGGCGATTGCGCCACCGAAGGTGGTCGAGCAGCCGGTGCCAGTGCTGACCGATGACCAACTCAAGAAGCTGCTGGCCACCTGTTCATCGCGGATGCCCGCCGCGGATGCCACAGGCCGCGGCTTGGAGGATCTGCGCGACGACGCGATCATCCGGGTGATGATCGACACCGGCGCCCGCCGCGCCGAGGTGGCGGGTCTGCGCTATCACCCGTCCGACGCTGGCCGCAGTGATCTCGATCTGGAGTGCGACCTATTGCAGGTGCTGGGCAAGGGCGGCCGCGCCCGCACGCTGCGCATCGGCGCCAAGACGGTACGGGCCCTGGACCGCTACCTGCGGGCCCGTGACCGCTCCCGCCATGCCGGTGAGCCTTGGCTGTGGATAGGGCAGAAGGGGCGGTTCACGGACTTCGGCATCGCCCAGATGATCAGCCGGCGGGGGGAGGCGGCCGGGTTGGGCAAGATTCATCCGCACCAGCTGCGCCACACCTTCGCGCATCAGTGGATAGCACTGGGGGGCAGTGAAGGCGACCTGATGCATCTCGCGGGCTGGCGCTCGCGCACGATGCTGCAACGCTACGGCGCCTCTGCCGCAGCCGAGCGGGCGTTGGCGGCGCACGAGAAGCTGTCCCCTGGAGACCGGCTGTTTTTGAGGGGCTACCGCCGCTGACGGCCGCTGAATTGCGGCGGGCGCTAGCGCGGGATGGCTGGTTCGTCACGTGCGAGGGCCGGCGGCATACCCTGTTGGGGCACGCCACCAAGCCGGGCATCGTCGCCGTGCCCCGACATGCCGGTGTGGTGATCAAGCCGGGGACGCTGGCAGCGATTGTCGAGCAGGCAGGACTGACGGCGGCAGAACTGCGGGCGCTGCGGTGAGCAGGGAGGCGGATGCCATGCGACGATACACGGTGGTGCTGGAGCCGGATGCTGAGGAAGGGGGCTATGTGGTGCGGGTGCCGGCGCTGCCCGGCTGCGTGACGCAGGGTGAGACGGTTGCGGAGGCGTTGGAGAACGCTCGCGACGTGATTGGCCTGTGGCTGGAAGAATTGGCGGCCCGTGGCCAGCCCATCCCCGATGACGACGCCGGCGCGCCGGTGTTGACCGTGCCGGCGCTGGCTCTGGTGGAGGTGGGTTGAGCGTGGCAGATGCACGACCGGCGCGCCGATCGGCCGCCGTCCGGCCAATCTCATCTCCGCTATAGCGGGCGATAGGCTGGGTGACGGGTATCACCTCTACGCCGAGGTCGTGGTGTGCCATTGCGTCGAGCGCCCGCTCCATACCGGCCGTGCAGTGCTCTGCCAGCGAGGTCAGCACCCGCTGCACCTCCTGGACAGCGCGGGTGATGGCGCGGCTGATGGCCAATGCCAACGCAAGACAGGCCGCAGATGCGAAAACCATGGCTACCGCCACGGTCCGCTGCGCTGTCGCTACGCTGCTGCGCTCCTCCCTGACGACCTCCGCCTGGCGGGCCGTCTTAAGCGCGACCAGCTCGTCGATACCGGCGTTGAGCGCCGAGACCGCCTGCTGGTTCTGGTCGCTGAGCAGCAACGCGATCCCGGCGGCGCTGTCGCCGGCGGTCGCCAGTTCGTACACGCGCGCTCGGGTAGGCCCCCAGCCCGTGTAGGCCGCTGGCACTACCGCGAGCTTGGCTTGCCCCGCCGGTAGGTACAACAGCGGCTGCAGCTCCTCCAGGTGGCGGGCGACATCCTGCTCCGCCGCACGGTAGCTGTGCCTTCAGTCATCGCTCTGGGTGCCGGCCAGCAGCCCCTGGCGCAGGGCGCGCTGCATGGTTACCAGGTCTTCCTGTGCCAGCAACGTGGTCGCCACCGCTGCCGCCTCTACATCATTGAGCGCGGCCATGGCGCCGGCGGTGGCGCGCAGCTTAAGTAGAGCAAACAGTGCCACACCACCCATCATCACTAGCACCGCCGATATTGCCCCTAGCAGCTTCCAACGCAGGCCAATCCGCCCTACTCGTCGCACGGCCTTTCACCCATCTGGCTGCCCGGCAGCCGCCCGTTGACTGTCACCCAGAAAAGCATCGACGTCATGACATTGCGTCCAATAGGGGATCCTCGTATCTCAACCGGGAAGCCTGAAACGAGTGGAGGGGAGGAGGCTATTGAGCCTCGCACTGCAGGCTCTGATGGTATGCGCCCTGACCGCGGGCGCGTTTGAGCGACACCGGTGGTGCGAGGTGCCGGTTTCTGCTGTCTGTTAGACTGGCCAGCGAACCTGAGCACGTGAGGGTGATGATGGGGAGCGGGTTGCGGTCGGTGCTGGTTGCGAATCGCGGCGAGATTGCGGTGCGGCTGTTGCGCGCAGTATCCGAGTACGGCGCCCGTGGTGTAGCCGTGTATGCCGAGGATGACGCCGAAGCGCTCCCAGTACGTCAGGCGGTGGCGGCGCATCCCCTCACCGGCGCCGGCCCGGCAGCGTATCTGGACGGCGGTCAGATCGTCCGCGCCGCCCAGTCACAGGGTTGCGATGCCATCCACCCCGGGTACGGCTTCCTCTCAGAGAGTGCCGCCTTTGCCCGTATGTGCCAGGAGCATGGTGTTACCTTTGTCGGGCCCCGCCCTGAAATCCTGGAGTTGTTCGGCGACAAGGTGCGTGCCCGTCTCGCTGCTGCCGCGGCCGGCGTGCCGGTTCTCCCTGGGCTCGACCGGCCGGCGACAGTAGACGCCGTGCAAGCCTTCTTTCGGTCCCTGCCTGCCGGTGAAGCGATGATCATCAAGGCGGTAGCGGGTGGCGGCGGCCGCGGCGTGCGTGTCATCACACGGGAGGAGGAAATTGCCGAGGCGTACACCCGTTGCCGGTCCGAGGCTCAGGCGGCGTTCGGCAACGGCGATCTGTACGCCGAGCAGCTCGTCCGCGCTGCCCGCCACGTCGAGGTACAAGTCATCGGCGATGGCTCCGGTGCTGTCTCCCACCTCGGAGAGCGTGACTGCACCCTCCAGCGCCGCCACCAGAAACTGATTGAAGTTGCCCCGGCTCCCGGGCTGCCCGCTGGATTGCGTCAACGCATCTTGCAGGCGGCCACCACCCTGGCCGCTGCCGTCCGGTTCGACAACGCCGGCACCATCGAATTCCTTGTCGATGCCGCCCAGCTGGGCGATGACGCACCCTTCTACTTCATCGAAGCCAACCCGCGGCTGCAAGTGGAGCACACCGTCACGGAGCAGGTGACGGGCCTGGACCTGGCGCGGATTCAGCTCGAGCTGGCGGCTGGTGGTACGTTGGCGGCCCTGGGCCTGACCCAGGAGCTGATTCCCGCGGCCCGCGGCTGTGCCATCCAGGCGCGCGTCAACATGGAGACGATGACGCCCAGCGGCGCCGCGCTACCGGCCGGCGGCACACTCACGCTCTTTGCCCCGCCAGCCGGCCCCGGGGTGCGCGTTGACACCTTTGGCTACACCGGCTACCGCACCTCTCCTCGCTACGACTCGTTGCTGGCCAAGGTGATCGCCACCAGCTCCCGCCCGGGTTTGGCCGAAGCTGCTGACCGCGCTCGTCGCGCCCTGGCCGAGTTCGGCATCGAGGGTCTCGCCACCAACGTCCCCTTTCTGCATGCCATCCTCTCCCACCCGGACTTCCTCGCCGGGCAACTCACCACCGGCTTCATCGATGACCATCTCGGAGATCTGCTGGCGCACGCGCTTCCGGCCGGGATTCACCAGGCCGCCACTGCGGCGCCGGCGACGGCACTGGCTGGGGTCAAGGTGGACGCCGTTGATCCGCTGGCGGTGCTCGCCTACGGGCAGGCCGAGTCCAGCTCCCGCCGCACGTCCACGCCATCCGCGGCAGCCACCGCGCAAGACGGTGCGCTGGTCGTGGCCGCGCCGCTGCAGGGCACGGTCGTCGCTGTCGAAGTGCGGCCCGGGGAGCAGGTGCGCACCGGACAGCTGCTGGCGGTGATGGAAGCGATGAAGATGGAGCACGAGATCCGCGCTTCCAGCGGCGGCACCGTTCTGCGCGTGGCTGTCGCCCCTGGTGACACGCTGTGGGCCGGTCACGCCCTGTTGTACCTGGAGGCTATTGATACCGGCGTGGAGGCCGGCAGCGGCGAAGCGCAGGTTGACCTGGACGCCATCCGTCCGGACCTGGCCGAGGTGCTGGCCCGCCACGAGCGCACGCTCGACGCTGCCCGGCCGGAGGCCGTTGCCCGCCGCCGCCGGACCGGCCAGCGCACCGTGCGGGAAAACGTCGATGACCTGGTCGATCCCGGTACCTTCGTCGAATACGGGCCGTTAGTGGTGGCCAACCAGCGCAGCCGCCGCACGATGGAGGAGTTGATCGTCAAGAGCCCGGCCGACGGTCTCATCACCGGCGTCGGCAGCATTAATGGCCAGCAATTCCCGGACCCAGCGAACCGCTGCGCCGTGATGGCGTATGACTACACCGTCTTTGCCGGGACACAGGGCGGCCAGAACCACCGCAAGACCGACCGCATCATCGACATCGCCGAGCAGGGGCGGATGCCGTTTGTGCTGTTTGCCGAGGGCGGTGGCGGACGGCCGGGAGACGATAGCAGCGGCGCGGTCGGCAGCGGCCAGCGCACCTTCTCCCGCTTCGCCCAGTTGTCGGCGTTGGTGCCGGTGGTCGGCATTACCTCGGGCCGCTGCTTTGCTGGCAATGCCTCTCTGCTTGGGTGCTGCGATGTCATTATCGCCACCGAGGGCAGCAATATCGGCATGGGCGGTCCGGCGATGATTGAGGGCGGTGGACTGGGGGTGTTTGCGCCTGAAGATATCGGCCCGCTGGAGGTACAACTGCCAAATGGTGTGGTGGACCTGCTGGTGCGGGACGAGGCCGAAGCGGTGCGTGCCGCGAAACAGTACCTGTCGTACTTTCAGGGGCCGCTGACCACCTGGCAGGCCGAAGATCAGCGGCGGATGCGCGTGATCATCCCGGAAAACCGGCTGCGGGTTTATCAGGTGCGCGACGTGATCAGCACGCTGGCCGATACCGGGACGGTGATGGAGCTGCGGCGAGACTTTGGCCCGGGGATGGTGACGGCGCTGGCCCGCATCGAAGGCCGCCCCATCGGCATCATCGCTAATAACCCCACCCACCTGGGTGGCGCGATTGACAGCGATGGCGCCGACAAGGCAGCTCGGTTCATGCAGCTATGTGATGCCTTTGACATCCCGCTGCTGCACCTGTGCGACACTCCAGGCATCATGGTTGGACCGGAGATCGAGAAGACGGCGCTGGTACGCCACTCCAGCCGGATGTTCCTGGTTGGAGCCAATCTCTCTGTCCCATTCTTCACCATCGTGCTGCGGAAGGCATACGGATTGGGCGCAATCGCCATGGCCGGCGGGTCATACAAGGTGCCCGCTTTCACTGTCTCCTGGCCCACGGGCGAGTTCTGGGGGATGGGTATCGAGGGCTCGGTCAAGCTCGGCTTCCGTGAGGAGCTGACGCGCATCACCGACCCAGCAGAGCGCAAAGCGGAGTTCGACCGGCGGGTGGCGCGGGCGTACGAGGCGAGCAAAGCTATCAACAATGCCACCGGCTTCGGCATCGATGACACCATCGATCCCGCGGATTCGCGTCGCTGGCTGGCGTCCCTGCTGCGCTCCATTCGCCCGCCGGCTCCCCGCGCTGAGAAGAAGCGCCCGATGATCGACGCTTGGTAGAGGAGCATTCGGTGTCCGGTGGCCATGGGACTCACGCGGCGGCCGTCACGTGTGCCCGCGGCTGCACCGCCGCGCACCGCTCCAATGCTCGTACCTGCTACAGTGGGCCCAGATGGCGGGGGAGGGCGATGGGCCAGGCCGAGCGGCAAGGGCAACCCATAGTGCTGCGCCAGCCGGGCGGGAGCTGGAGCCCGGCCGAGCCGTGTGTGGTGACCTTCCTGGAGCGGGCGGCCATCGTACGCGTCGAGCTGTTGCCCTCCGGCTCCAACTACGTCTTTTCGGCGCTGCTCGAAGACGACGAGGGCGGACGCAGCGCTGCAATCTATAAGCCCCGCCGCGGCGAAGCGCCCCTGCACGACTTCCCTGACGGCACGCTGTACCGGCGGGAGCGGGCGGCGTATGTGGTCTCCCGGGCGCTGGGATGGCGGTTGATTCCGCCGACGGTGGTAAGGGATGGCCCGCACGGCCCCGGTGCGGTGCAGTTGTTCATCGAGCACCGGCCACGGTCCTCATACTTCACGATGAAGGGCCGGCGCGAGCGCGAGCTGCAGCGGATGGCCCTGTTCGATGCGGCCGTCAACAACGCCGACCGCAAGGGCGGCCACTGCCTAGAGGCACTGGATGGTCACATCTGGGGGATTGACCATGGCCTCACCTTCCATACACAGACCAAGCTGCGCACCGTTATCTGGGACTACGCCGGTGCGGAGATCCCCAATGACCTGCTGGATGAGCTCCGGCCGCTGGCTGGCTGGGTGACGGAGCGGGCGCACGGCCTGGCGGAGCTGGATGAACTGCTGCATCCAACCGAGGTGCGGGCGCTGGTGGCACGGATAGAGCGGCTGTGCCGCGAGGGCAGCTATCCGCTGCCGCCGCCGTGGAGGCCGGTGCCATGGCCGCCACTGTGAACGGCTGGGATCTGCTGCTCGCCGGGCTGCGCGCCGTTACGGGTGGCGAACGTGGCCTGATCTACGACGTGCCGGTCGCCCAGGCGCCCGTAGCCGTGGATGGCGCGCACGTCTACGTTCAGGGCGGGCCAGCGTGGTGGGCATACGTTCAGCGCCGCCGCCGGCTGGATGACGGCGTGCTGACACCGGTAGTGGCACTGCGGCCACTGGGGGCCGGCGAACGGCGGCTCGTCACCGGCTGGGGCAGCCGCTACGCCAACGCCCTGCAATTGCTGGAGCCGCTGGACCCTGGCTGCGACCTGACCGACCCGGCGAATGCCCGGCGCGCGGCGCTGCTGAGGCTGGCGGTATCCGGGCAAGAGCGGCCCCTCGCCGCGGCGCTGCGTGCCGGCTTCGCCTTGTGGCACGCGCCCGAGGGCCCTCTGCCCCTCCAGGCGGGCGGACCCGAGGAGACGCTAATGGCGGTCATGGCCGAACGGCTGCGGGGCCGTTATCGGGTGCCCGAGTATGCCGCGGCGCTGGTGGAGCTGCTGCGCGATGAGCCGGAGTTGTTCGCCGGACGGCCCGCAGGGCGGGCGTTGTTGCCGTTCCTGACCCGGCGCGGCCTACCCGTGGTACACGACCCAGCGCTGGTGACGGATGCGGTCCGGCTGCTGGTCAATCGCGGCGTTGTGCGGGTGACGTCTGGGGAGGCGGGTATCAGCTATCGCGGCCCGCGCCGGCCGGTGCCGGAGACCATCAGCCGAGCGACGTTTGAGGCATTGGTGCTGTCATAGCCGAAATGCAGCAACCCCTCCCCGGCTGGCGCCGAAAGAGGGGATCCCTGCACCTGCCGCGGCCCGGCGGACCAGCGCATCTTGGGGCGAGCGGTGGGATTCGAACCCACGGTCTCCAGGGCCACAACCTGGCGTCTTAGGCCACTAGACGACGCCCGCCATACAACCAGACGGCGGGGCTGTTGCCCCACCGCACGACATCATGCTACCAGCGTGGGCGGGCTGGAACAAGCTCAGCCCGCCGCCGCAATCGCACGCTCAAGCGCCCGCCGCGTGTGGACGGCAACGAGGTGGCGGCGGTAGTCAGCACTGGCGTGCATATCGTCCAGCGGGTCTTCGATGTCGTGGCCGGCGGCACTGGCAGCCATCGAGAGGTTGGCTTCGCCTGGCACCCGTCCCGCCAAGGCCGCCTCGGCCGTGGTGGCGCGCACCGGCTGGGCGCCCGCGCCGGTCACACCGATGCGCGCGGCGGCGACGGCACCGTCACTATCCAGCGTCACCACGACGGCGACTCCGACGATGGCATAGCCGGAGGCGAGGTTGGCGGCCTTCTGGTAGGCGGTGCCGGTGCGGGCGGGCAGCGGTGGCAAGCGAATTTCGGTCAGCATCTCGGTGGCGGCCAGCTGGGTGGTGAACATCCCTTCGAAGAACGAGCGAGCGGCCACCAGGCGCGCGCCAGCCGGGCTGCAGATGTTGAGCTGCGCATCCAGCGCCAGCATGACGGCCGGTAGGTCGGCGGCGGGATCGGCGTGCGCGAGCGAGCCGCCAATGGTGCCGCGGTTGCGCACCTGCACATCGCCGATCTGGCCCGCGGCCTCAGCCAGCACCGGGTACCGGGCACGCACCAGCTCGTTGGCGGCAACGGTGGCATGCGTCGTCGTGGCGCCGATTACCAGTGTGCCGGAGTCGTCGCGGATGCCGCGCAACTCGGTGATCTCCCCCAGGTCGATCAACATCGAGGGCATGGCCAGGCGCAGCTTCATCAGCGGGATAAGGCTGTGGCCGCCCGCCAGCAGCCGTGCGCTGTCGCCATATCGTTCGAGCAGCGCCAGCGCCTCGGTGATGGTGCGAGGGGCGACATAGCCGAACTCTGCAGGGACCATGGCCGTTACTCCGCGGGCTCAGTGGGCCGCATCGCCGCCGCCGCGCGTTGCACCGCCGCGACGATGTGCTGATAGCCGGTGCACCGGCACAGGTTACCGCTCAGCGCTTCGCGCACCTCGGCTTCCGCAGGGTGCGGCGAGCGCGCGAGCAGGTCAATTGCCGTGAGCATCATCCCAGGTGTGCAGAAGCCGCATTGCAGGCCGTGAGCGTCCCAGAATGCCTGCTGGATGGGGTGTAGCCGCTCCCCCTGCGCCAGCCCCTCAACCGTGGTGATCGTGCGGCCGGCCACCTGCACGGCCAGCACGGTGCAGGACTTGACCGCCGCGCCATCCACCAGCACGGTGCAGGCGCCACACTGGCTGGTGTCGCAGCCGGAGTGCGTGCCGGTCAGGCCCAGGGTATCGCGCAGAAAGTGCAGCAGCAGCAGCCGTGGCGCGACATCTGCGGTGCGCGGCCGGCCGTTGACAGAAAGCTCAATGGTATGGGACAGCGTCATTGCGCTCCTCGTGGCTCCACGGCGGCGAGCCGTCCCTCCATGCACTTGAAGAACTGGCCGATCATCATTTTGGCGCTGGCGCTCAGCAGCCGCTGGCCAACAGCCGCCACCTTGCCGGTCACGTCGGCGTCGCCGCGGTAGGTGACCATCGTTACACCGCCGCTGCCGGCAAGCTCGATGTCGCCGGCGCCGTCAATCATGCCGATGCCGCCACCGCCGTGGACCCGCATGCGGTAGCGAACGGGCTCGTGCTGGTCCAGCAGTGTGACGCGAGCGGTGCCGTCGCCGCTGACAGGGCCGATCTTGACCTTGAGCGTAACTTCGAACTCGTCCGGCCCGATCTGCTCAAAGCGCTCGCGGCCGGGCATGCAGCCGGAGATGGCCGCGGGGTCGAGCAACGTCTCCCACACGCGCTGAATCGGAGCGGCGAAGCTATACCGGCCCTCGACATGCAGCGGCATCGATCCAAACCAAGAGGGGCAAGTGCCCGTGGTGCGCCGGATGCATCGTACCACGGCACTGACAGCGGCACACGCGCTTGACCGGCTGCGCGCGCGGGCGCTACCGTGCGGGCGGTGGAACCTGGATGTGCGGGGGTTGTGGATGCGCATTGTGTTGATTGGTCAGGCAGCGTTCGGCGAGGCGGTGCTCAAGGCGTTGCAGGATGCCGGTGAAGCGGTGGTGGGGGTGTGCGCCCCGGCGACTCCCGATGGCGCACGACCGGACCCGCTCCGTGCGGCGGCCGAGGCGGCGGGTTTGCCGGTGTTGCCCACCCGGCGGCTGCGGCGCGACGCGGCGGTCGTGCAGCAATACCTCGACCTCAAGCCAGATCTCAACGTGATGGCGTTCGTGACGGACATCATCCCCGAGAGCGTGCTGTTCGCCCCGCCGCTCAAGACCGTGCAGTATCATCCGTCGCTGCTACCGCTGCACCGCGGCGCTAGCGCCATCAACTGGGCGATCATGCAGGGCGATGCCAAGACCGGCCTGACGATCTTCTGGCCGGACGAAGGCATCGATACCGGTCCGGTGCTGCTACAACGCGAGGTACCTATCGGCCCGGACGATACCGTTACTTCGCTGTACTTTGGGCAGCTGTTCCCGATGGGCGTCGAGGCGATGGTGGAGTCCGTACGGATGGTGAGAGACGGCACGGCTCCGCGCATCGAGCAGGATCATACCAAGGCGACGTATGAGCCCATCTGCCGGGACGAGCATACGTGGGTGGACTGGCAGGCAGCGCCGCAGGCGATCCACAACCTGATCCGCGGGGCCAACCCGACACCGGGCGCCAATGCCACGTATCGAGGCAACCAGGTTAAGCTCTATGACAGTAACCTCGTCCCGGGGGGTACACTGGGGCGACCGGGGGAGCTACTGGCCATCGATGACAGCGGTGTGCTGGTGGCGCTGCGCGACGGAGCGGTGCGCATCAAGCGTCTGCAGGCGCTGGGGGGCGCCAAGCAGCCAGCGGCGGCCTGGGCAAAAGCTACCGGCGCCGCCGTGGGAGAGACGCTGGGTGGTCCGCCTGCGGCGCGCTAGGGAAATCCCGGCAGGAGCAGTCATGAACGACCCCGAAGTTGCCGATAACCTCCAACAGGGCCGGCCGGTGCGCGCGGCCCGCGCCCGTAAGGCACTCGGAGGGGGTATGGCCGGCATGACCTCAGACCCGGCGGCGGCCCGTGTGCTCGTAGCCTATCTGCCCGGTCGGGCCGTCGATGACCTGGTGCGTGCCCTGCGCCAGGAGCGGCTGAGCGTCGCCGCTGTCCAGGTCAGTGGCGACATCACCTGGCCGGAGGGCGCCATGGCCGCGGCGGTGGTTACGGCCGCCGCCTTCGACGATGCTGCCCGGGCAGCCGTGCGCCGGCTCAAGAGCGCCTTCCCGCGGATGCCCGTCATGTTACAGGCGGCCCACCCGGCGGCAGAGCTTGGCGCGGTGCTAGGGGCCGGATACGACTTGTGGGTGGCGCAGGACACCCCCGCGGCGGCGGTGGCGGCGCAACTGGCGGTCCTGTGCCGGATTGTCGTGGCTACTCAGCGCGGACCAGCACCCGAAGTGGTCAAGGTGCGCGACCTGAGCGTGGACCTGGAGCGGTTTGAAGTGCAGGCCAGTGGCCGGCCGGTGCCGCTGACGCCGACAGAGTTCCGCATCATCGCCCACCTGGCCCGCCGACCCGGCCGCGTCGTTTCGCACGCAGAGCTGTTCCGCGAGGTTCACGGCTACGAGGCCTCAGAGCAGGAGGCCAAGGACATCCTCAAGGTGCACATCTGGCGGCTGCGCAATAAGCTGACCGCCGCCGGCAGCGATGGCGATCTGATTGTCAATGTGCGCGGCTTCGGCTACCTCCTGGAGCGCCGCACGCTCGCCGCCCGCGAGAGTGCCGCCCAGGCCTGATGCTGGGCGCCTGTCGTGTTCTGATTCGGGCGGTGGATAGCGGCTGGCGGGGAGCGTCTGCCGGCGGTGACGCAGCCAAACCTGGGGCAGGGGTACGGACCTGCCCCGGTGTGCGCCGCCGGCACCGCTACCGTGTGCCTTGCGGGGATGCTCCCTGGGCCCGCAGCGCTGCCATCGCCTGCTCGCGCCAGGCGGCGTACACCGACGCGGGCAGCTGACCAGCGCGACGCAGCGCCAGCAGCCGCGCGACCTCGGTGCGCACCGCGTCCTCTAGCTCGGCTTCGGTGCCGTCATTGTGGACGACCCAGTCAGCGGCTGGGGCGCGGAGCCGCCAGTCGCGCTGGCTGCCGATACGCTGGTTGGCTTCATCCTCACTGAAGCCGTTGCGCGCCATCAGCCGAGCACGCATGGAGTCCGGCTCGGCGGCAACGACCCATACCTGGTCGCACCACATCCCATAGCCGGCTTCTACCAGATTGACGGCTTCGATGATGGCGACCTGCTCATCGGGCAAATTGGCGCGATAGTCCGCAATGGTCTGCTGGAACAGGCCGGCGATGTCGCCCATGGCTGTTGTCAGCCGTCGCATCTTCTCCGGATTGCCGAACACCTTGGCGCCCAGCACCTTGCGATCAACGTAGCCGTCCTCGCCTACCACATCCTCGCCAAACTCGGCTACCACCCGGTCGAAGCCAGGAGTGCCTGGGGCGTAGAGCTGATGAACCAAGGTATCGCCATTACAGTGAACGCCACCCAGTGACTCCACCGTGCGACAAATCGTGCTCTTGCCGGTGGCGATGGCTCCGGCCAGGCCGATGACGAGCGCCATGCAAACTCCCTCCGGGTACGGCTTGCGAGCGGTCCCCCTGCCGGCATTGTGACAAAGCCCGCGGATACGAGCGAGCGGCGCCGCGAGGCATGGTATGCTCCGGCCAGTATGGCGGAAGGGGCGTTCGGCGATGACCAACGTGCAGCCGGCGGGGCACCTGTTTCGACGGTCGGCGGTACATGACGTGCCGCGAGTGCGACGTGCAGAAGGGGTCTGGATCGAGACCGAAGACGGCCGCCGCATCCTGGATGGGTCCTCCGGCGCGCTCGTAGCCTCCATCGGCCATGGCGTGCGGGAGGTGATTGAGGCGCAGCGGGCACAGGCTGAACAGGTTTCGTACGTCCACGGGACGCACTTCGCCGTGCGCGCCCAGGAGGAGCTGGCCGAGCGGCTGGCGGAGATGGCGCCCGGCGACCTCAGCCGGGTGTACCCTGTTTCAGGCGGTTCAGAGGCCAACGAGAGCGCCGTCAAGTTCGCCCGTCAGTTCTTCCTGGAGACGGGCAGGCCGCAAAAGCAGAAGGTGATTGCCCGGTGGACGAGCTACCACGGCAACACACTGGGGGCGCTGTCGCTCGCGGGGCACGCTGCCCGCCGCCGGCCGTATACACCGCTGCTGATGGATGTGCCACACATCCCACCCGCCTACTGCTATCGCTGTCCCTTCGGTTTGGAGCCCCCGTCATGCGGCACGCGCTGCGCTACCGCGCTGGAAGAGGAGATCATCCGGCAGGGGCCGGAGTACGTTGCGGCGTTCATCGCCGAGCCGCTGGTCGGCGCTGCCGGCGGCGCCATCACGCCGCCGCCGGAGTATTTTCCCATCATCCGCGACATCTGCAGCCGCTACGACGTGCTGTTCATCGCCGATGAGGTGATGACCGGCATTGGCCGCACCGGCGAGAGCTTCGCCATGAATCACTGGGGCGTTGTGCCGGACATCATCACCACCGGCAAGGGTGTCAGCGGCGGCTATGCACCCCTGGCAGCGATGATCGTGCGCGAGCCACTGTTCGCCGCGATAGCCCAGGGCAGCGGCGCGTTTATTCACGGATTCACCTATGGCGGTCACCCGCCGTCAGCGGCGGCCGGAGCGGCCGTACTTCAGTACGTCCGCGCACACGGCTTGGTAGCGCGCGCGGCGCGATTGGGGACATACCTCGGGGAACGGCTGCAACCACTGGCCGGCCGGCGTATCGTCGGGGACATCCGCGGGATGGGGTTGATGCGCGGGATCGAGTTTGTGCGCGATCGCGCAACCAAGGCGCCGTTCGACCGCTCGCTGCGGGTGGCCGAGCGGGTGGGGGAAGCAGCCTTCGCCCGCGGGCTGATCATCTACCCCGGTGCGGGTAATGTTGATGGAGTGCGTGGAGACCAGTTGTTGATCGGCCCGCCGCTGGTAATCACCGAACTGGAGATTGACGAGCTGGTGGCGCGTCTGGCCGGGGCCATCGACGAGGTAGCAGCGGCACTGCCGTGAGCGCTATTCGCCACCAACTGCGGCCCGCAGGGCAGCGCAGAAGCGGTCGGTGCCCTTGGAGAAGCTTGGCAGGCCGTAGCTAAAACGTCCCCCACCCTCGATCACCACCGTCAACGTGGTTTGCACGCGGCCGGCTTGGACATCTACCGCCGTAATCCTGCGCAGCGGGATGGTAGTCAACCGATAGTACTTGGGCAGGTGCCGCAGACCACCTCGCTCCAGGCACAGCAGCCGTTGGTCAGTGAGGGCCAGCCGCCGGTAACGCAGCCACAGGTCAGCATTGGCGGCGCCGCGCAGCGTCTCGGTTCGAGATAGGTACCGGCCGAATAGCTCGACGTAACGCTCAGGCACCGGCATGGCGCTACACCAGAGACCGCGCGGCCTGGTCGGCGACCATCGCGCCGAACAGCACGGCAAGATAGGTGATGGAGTAGCCGAACAGCTTCATGACGGGGAAGGCATCACCCCGCCGTAGGAGTTGCCAGGCCATGCGCAGCAGTGCCGCCCCCAGCACCAGCGCGACGGCCAGGTACACCAGACCGGCGCCACCGGTGACATACAGCAGCAGCGACGCCGCGACCAGCACCAGGCTATAGATGAAGATCTGCCTCCGGGTCTCGGCTTCGCCACGGGCTACCGGGAGCATCGGCACGCCTGCTGCGGCGTAGTCGGCGCGATACTTGAGCGCCAGTGCCCAGAAGTGGGGCGGCGTCCAGAGGAAGATAATGGCGAACAGGACGATGGCGGGCAGGTCCACCCGGCCGGTGACGGCGGCCCAGCCGACCATCGGCGGCACCGCCCCGGCCGCGCCGCCGATGACAATGTTCTGCACGGTGGTCCGCTTGAGCCACATCGTGTAGACGAACACGTAGAACAAGATGGCACTCACCGCCAGCACAGCAGACAGCAGGTTGATGAGGATGGCCAGCTCTAGGAAGCCGGCCAGGCCGATGGCCACGCCGAAGGTCAGCGCCCGCTCCGGTGAGACACGGTGGGACGGCAGAGCCCGACGGCTGGTGCGCTTCATCACCTGGTCGATGTCACGGTCGATGTAGCAGTTGATGGCGTTGGCGCCGCCGGCGGTGAGCGTGCCGCCGATGAGGGTGCCGAGGATCAGCCACAAGCTGGGGAGCCCATGCTCGGCCAGGACCATGGCGGGCACTGTGGTGACGAGCAACAGCTCGATGATGCGCGGTTTCATCAGGTTGATGTAAGCCGCGGCGGTGCGCAGGGGGCCCCGCTGTTCTGGCCCGGGTGCGGGATGGAAGGTCAGCGCCGTCAGCAGCAGCAGCCCCGCCCACACCAGGGTGGCCAGCGTGAGATGAAGGGCGCGGCCGGAGATGCCGGGGTCGACCCAGCCCCACAGCGCGCCGGCCAGCACCTCGGCGCCGTAGAAAGCAGCGATAGCGAGGCTGAGCGCGATCACCGCACGGTCGTGACGGTGGCCGGCATACGCGCGCCACAGCAGCACGCCGATCAGGACTCCGGAGGTCGCTGCCATGAAGCGGTGCAACGCGTTGATATCCGCGAGCCGGTCTCCGGCCGGAAACAGCGCACCGTTGCACAGCGGCCAGCCGGTGCAGGCGAATCCGGCGCCGGAGCCCGACACATAGGCACCGGTGAACAGCAGCGCCGTGACGGTCACGGCGGCGGCGGCGGCCAGCAGCCCAAATCCCTCGCCGGACTCGCGACCGCTGGCGACGCCCGATAGGCGCACGGCCAGCAACATGGCCGCGCCGAACGACAGCATAGCGCTGGCCTGATAGAGCGTGACGAAACCGGACGGCAGCAAGCCGCGGGTGAGTAGCAGGCCCAGCGTCGCATGGCCGGCCAGCAGGGTTAGTGCCGCCGCCGCCGGGACCCGCCGGTCGTTGTCGTTGTGCCGGAGGCGCCACGATAGCGCGGCCAGCAGGACAAGGCCGGGCACCGCCAGCAGGGACTGAAATGTGCTGAACGTGTCCAAATCAAGACGCACACCGGCGCCCGCCGCCAGTACCGGCAGGCTTGCCAGCGCCGCCCCTGCCGCAAGTCGCTGATCGTAGCTCTCCACACACCTACCCCACCTAACCAGCCCACGCGGGCCGGCCACGCGGCGCGACGGAGCAGACGCCGCATCAGGACCGTCGATTGTCAGTCGGGGAACACCACCGCAGTCTAGCGAGGCAGCCGGCAACCGGCAACGGGCTGGCCACCGCGCCCAAACCCCTGCCGTGCGGCCGGGCGCGCGTGTCGCGGCAGAATCGCCGTCGCGGGGCTGGATCGTAGTGGCCGGTGGTGCATACTAGAGAACGCTTGGCAGGCGTCAGGGGAGGCGCAGTCATGCACGCAGCGAACCGGCAGGACGCGGTCCGGCTTGACACATCGTGTCTGCCGTACCTACGATCAGCGCGCACCAGCGGACCCGTCCCCGGCGGCGAGGCGGCGAGCTCCCCAAGCCAACCAGCGCATCCTCGTCTACACACTGAACTGGTTGCTCCGGCCGTCCACCGGGTGGATGGCCAGTGTGCGGCATGGTCCGCGCATCGGAGGATTCATGGGAGCTCGCTCGCGGTTCATCACGCTCATCCGGCTCGCCCCGCTCCTGCTCACCCTCGCGCTGCTCGCCGGTGGCTGCACCACCAACGACCCCTACGACACCCTGACGGACTTCGGTGACCATTCCAAGACGGTCCGCGGCCTGTTCTGGCCGGTGCTCTGGGTGGCTATCTTCGTGTTCTTCGCGGTCGAGGGGCTGCTGCTGTTCACCATGATCCGCTTCCGCCGTCGCGGTGGCGAGCGGCAGATGCCCAAGCAGACGCACGGCAACACGCGGCTGGAGGTCGGCTGGACGATCGTGCCATCGCTCGTGCTGGCGATCATCGCGGTACCGACCATCAGCACGATTGTCGACCTCGCGCGAACGCCCCAGAACGCGCTGCAAGTGCGTGTGGTGGCGCGGCAGTGGTGGTTCGAATTCATCTACGCCGATCCGGCCGACCCCAACCGCGCCGTATCTGTTGCGAGCGAGGCACACATCCCCGCCGGGCGCCCGATCCACTGGACGATTGAGTCCGAGGACGTTATCCATTCCTTCTGGGTGCCGAACCTGGCAGGGAAGCAAGATGCCGTCCCGGGCAAGAAGAACGACCTGGTGTTCACGGCACGGCAGCCAGGTGTATACCACGGCGAATGTGCCGAATACTGTCTGGATTCGCACGCGCTGATGCGGTTCATCGTGATCGCCGAGCCGGAGGGCCAGTTCAACACGTGGCTGCAAGGTCAGGCGCAGTCCGCCACGGCACGCACCACCGGCTCCGCCGGGCGTGGACAGGAACTGTTCCTGGGCAATGCCTGCATCGGCTGCCACGCAATTGAGGGCAGCGCTGCGCAGGGCCGCACCGCCCCGAATCTAACCCACTTCGGCTCGCGCGTGTCGCTGGCCGGCAACCGGCTAGAGAATACGCCTGAGAACGTGGTGCGCTGGGTGACCAACCCGCAGCAGCTCAAGCCCGGCGCCAAGATGCCCGCCTTCGGGGGCACCCTCAGCGAAGAAGACATCAAGGCGATTGCCGACTACCTTCACAGCCTGAAGTAGCCGGCGGGCCGGCGGGTTCCCCGGTTGATTGGAGAGGATTGAGGATGGCGACGATTCCGCAGGCGGCGGTCCCCGGATTCCTGCGCCGCCCCACAGCCACACAGGGCTTCGTCGGGTGGGTCACCACCATCGACCACAAGAAGATCGGCGCGCTGTACGGCGTGACGGCGTTCATCTTCTTCATCCTCGGCGGAGTGGAGGCGCTGCTCATCCGCCTGCAGCTCGCCCAGCCGAACCTGGATGTGCTCACCGCCGACCGCTACAACCAGCTGTTCACCATGCATGGCACCACCATGGTGTTCCTGGTGGTGATGCCAATGAGCAGCGCCTTCATGAACTTCCTGCTGCCACTCCAGATTGGCGCACGCGATGTCGCGTTCCCGCGATTGAACGCGCTGAGCTACTGGGTGTTCCTGTTCGGTGGGCTGTTCCTGTACTCGAGCTTGTTCTTTGGTGGGGCGCCCAACCAGGGCTGGTACGGCTACGCGCCGCTGACTACCAAGCTGTACACGCCGGGCCACGGGGTAGACTTCTGGGCACTGAGCCTGCAGATGCTGGGCATCGCCTCGCTTGCGTCCTCGTTCAACTTCATCGTCACGGCGCTGAACATGCGTGCACCGGGGATGACGCTGCTGCGCATGCCGGTGTTCTCATGGATGACGATCGTTGTCTCCTTCCTCCTGATCACCGCCGTGCCGCCCATCTCCGTTGCCCTATTTGAGGTGTCATTCGATCGCTTCTTCGGCACGAACTTCTTCAACGTCGCCAAGGGTGGCGACCCGATTCTGTGGCAACACCTGTTTTGGCTGTTCGGCCATCCCGAGGTCTACATCCTTATCCTTCCCGCGATGGGCATCGTCTCGGAGATCCTGCCGGCGATGTCTGGCAAGCCGCTGTTCGGCTATGCCGTGGTGGTGTTCTCCGGCGTGGCCATCGGTTTCATGGGCTGGGGTGTGTGGGCGCACCACATGTTCGTTGTCGGCCTGGGGCCGGCGGCCAACGCTGCCTTCGCCACGTCAACGATGCTGATTGCCGTGCCGACTGGTGTGAAGATCTTCAACTGGATCGGGACGATGTGGGGCGGGCAATTACGCTTTGCCGCGCCTGCCAAGTTCGCCATCGGTTTCGTCGCGATGTTCATCATCGGTGGTCTGTCTGGCGTGACCCACGCCGTCGCCCCCGCCGACACGCAGCAGAATGACACGTACTACATCATCGCCCACTTCCATTATGTGTTGTTCGGCGGTGCCATCTTCGGGCTGTTCGGCGGCATCTATTACTGGTGGCCGAAGTTCACGGGCAAGATGCTCAACGAAGGCATCGGTACGTTGCACTTCTGGCTGCTGCTGATCGGCTTCAACCTGACATTCGGCCCGATGCACGTGGTCGGTCTCAACGGCCAGTTGCGCCGTACGTTCACCTATGCCGAGGGCACCGGGTGGGATACCTGGAACCTGGTGGAGACCATCGGTGCATTTGTCATCGCCGTGGCGGTGCTGGCGTTCATTTACAACGTCATCATCACCATGCGCAGCCGGGTGCGCGCTCCGCACGACCCGTGGGACGCCCGCACGCTGGAATGGCTCACTGCTTCGCCACCGCCGGAGCACAACTTCGATGAGATCCCCGTTGTGCACGCCCGCGATGAGTTCTGGCACCGCAAGTACAGCGAAGATGAGAGCGGTCGCGCGGTGCCGCGCCCGGACTACCAACCGCAGACCGCCGCCGTCGTGCAGCACGCGCACGGCAGCGGGCACGGCATCCATATGCCATCGCCGTCGTACTTTCCGCTGGTGACGGCGCTGGGGCTGCCGATCATGGCCAGCGGCCTGATGATGAAGGACTCGTACGGGTACGCCGGCTGGGGGACGATCGCCGTTGGCGCGGTGGTGCTGCTGACGGGCATTTACGGCTGGTGCCTGGAGCCGGTCGCCGAGGAGTAGAGGCAGGCGCTTGCCGGTGTGGCCGGCAGCGCGGGAGTAGATGATGGCCGTACACACCACCACGGGCGGGCACGAAGCCACCACCAGCACCGGCCTCGACAACCGCAAGCTGTTCATGTGGCTGTTTCTAGGCTCGGATTGCCTGTTCTTCGGCTCGCTGATCGCCACGTACCTGATGTACCGCGGGCGCGATGAGGCGTTGGGTAAACCGGGACCGCATCCGGCAGAGGTGTTTGACATCCCCTATACCTCGGCCAGCTCGTTCATTCTGCTCATGAGCTCGCTGACAATGGTGCTGGCGCTCTCGGCGATCCAGCGGGGGGATGTGCGCCGGCTGCGCATCTGGCTGCTGGCGACGTCGCTGCTGGGGCTAACCTTCCTGGGTGGCCAGGCCTATGAGTTCACGGCATTCGTGCACGAGGGGCTGACGCTGCGTACGAACCTGTTCGGCAGCTCGTTCTTTGTGCTAACGGGGTTCCACGGCGCGCACGTGGCCGTCGGTGTGCTGATGCTGCTGTCGATCACGGTCCTGGCCTCGCAGGGGCGCATCAGGCAGCAGGACAGCATGACGGTAGAGCTGGCAGGGCTGTACTGGCACTTCGTTGACATCGTCTGGATCCTGATCTTCGCGCTGATTTACCTCCTCCCGTGAGCCACGCGGGCAGGCGTTAGGAGCCGGTCTATGAGTACCCGACACGAGCAGGCGGCGCCGGAGGTCCATCAGGAGCACGCGCATCCTGGTCCGCGCACGTACGTGGAAATCGCCGTCGCGCTGGCGGTGCTGACCACTCTCGAGGTGATCCTGTCCTATATCAACGTCAACGACTTCGCCCGCGGCCTGGGCATCATGATCTGCATGACGCTTAAGTTTGCGCTGGTCGTGATGTGGTTCATGCACCTGCGATTTGATAACCGGCTGTTTACCGTGATGTTCGTCGGCGGGCTGACGCTGGCTGTCGCCGTGTTCATTGCCGTGCTCAGTATCCAGCGGGCGATCTTCGCATAGCGTGATCTGGGAGTGCCGCCCGCTGTCTCGCGCGGGTAGCACTCCTGCCTGCCCGCCCGGCGAACCGCGCGAGACCGGCTGTCCCCGCTCTTGGAAAGGCTCCTGAGATGTCGTGGCACCTGCATCCAGACGTCATCCTGTGGATTGCGTTGTTGCAGTTTGCGTACGTGTACGGGCTACGGCGCGTTGGCCGGCCCCGAGGCAAGAGCGCGACCAGGGCGCAGGTCACCTGGTGGACCGCCGGCGTCGTGGTGCTGTACATCGGCGCTGGCACACCCATTCATGACATCGCCGAGCAGCGGTTATTCTCCATCCACATGGTGCAGCACACGCTGTTCACGCTGGTGGCGCCACCGCTGCTTCTCCTCGGTACGCCTGCTTGGCTGCTTGACCCGCTGCTCGAGCGCCGCGCCGTCCGCCAAGCCCTGTACATGCTGACCCGGCCGCTGCTGGCGTTCGTGCTGTTCAATTCGATTACCCTCGTTACCCATATCCCATTCATGGTCAACTTGTCGCTGGAGCACCACTGGGTGCACTTCTTTGTCCATCTGGTGCTCATCGCTTCGGCAACGCTGATGTGGTGGCCGGCCATGTCGCCAGACCGGCGATTGCCGGGACTCTCACCGGCACTGGCGATGATCTACCTGTTCGTTCAATCGTTGGTACCGAGCGTGCTGGCGTCGTTCATCACCTTCGCCAGCAAGCCGCTCTACGAGTTTTACGCCAGCGCGCCACGCCTGTGGGGCATGTCGGTGGTCACCGACCAGCGCACCGCCGGGCTGATCATGAAGTTAGGCGGTGGCGCGATCCTGTGGGTGGCCATCGGCATCGTGTTCTTTGGCTGGGTAGCGCGCGAGGGCAAGCAGGAGCGGCTGACCGCGGCGCCAATTCGCTGGGATGACGTCGAGGAAGAATTGGGGCGCATGGGGCTGACCAAGCCGGGCGCTCCCAGCACATAATCACCCACGCCGGCGCAGCTGCCGGGCGTGACGGTCGGAGGTCCTGGTGTGAGAGACCGGCTGCTGCTGCCGATCCTGATCCCGGTGGGCGTGATCGCCGCCATCGTCCTGTGGCTGGTGAGCGGAGCGAAAATCCTGCTCGATGTTGATGCCGCCGTTGCCACCGGCCTGGCCTCGGCCATCGCCCTGGCGATCATGCTCGTCGCGGTCGTTGTGGCAGAAGGGCCGCGGATGAGCCGGGAGACGACGATCGCCATGACGGCGCTGCCCGTCGCCGCTGTCATCGCCGTCGGCTTGTACATCGCGGTCCGCCCGGAGGCCGGTGGCGGCCACGGTGAAGGCCCGGCGGTGCTCACCCAGGTGACCGAGGTAGCCACCGACAATGTCTTCTCAATCAAGGACTTCACGGTGCCGGTCAACACACCAGTGACGCTGACCCTGGATAACAAGGGCGCGGCGCTGCACAACTGGAAGGTGCAGGGCGTCAACGGCGCCGACGGTAACCCAATCACCACCAAGCTGCTGCAGGGCGGGCAGAGCGAGACAATCACGTTCACCATCGCCCAGACGGGGACCTTCAACTTCCTGTGCGAAGTGCACCCCGCGGACATGGTGGGGAAGATCACCGTGGTCGATGCTCCGGCAGCGCCGGCGGCAGGCGCTGCTGCGGGCGCTGGTGCGGGAGCCTCGGCGGGGGCTGCCCCGGCCGCGGGTACGGTCGTCGTTGTCGCCACCGACAACAAGTTCGACAAGACAAACATCTCCATCAAGGCGAATGAGGAAGTGACGTTGACCCTGGACAATAAGGGCTCGGCGCTGCACAACCTCCGCGTGCAGAATGTGAAGGGCAAAGACGGCAAAGACGTGCAGACGACGCTGCTGGCCGGCGGCAAGACGGAAACCATCAAGTTCACCATCGCCCAGACAGGGAGCTTCCCGTTTGTGTGCGATGTCCACCCGGTTGAGATGAAGGGCACACTCGTCGTTCAGTGAGATGGCGCAAGGTAGTACAGCATCGCCCGCTGCGGGCACGGATTGGGGTGTGGGGTGCACTGGCGGTGGGGCTCCTAGTGGCCGCCTGTGCTGGGCACAGCGGCGCTGAGCTGCCTGGCACCCACCTCGACGGCATCCCGGCGCCGGATTTCGCGCTGAGCGATCAGCAGGGCCGGCCGGTGACACTGAGCGGGTTGCGTGGGCGGGTGGTATTGCTAACGTTCCTATATACGACGTGCCCAGATGTGTGCCCGTTGACGGCGCAGAAGCTTCGCCAGACGCTGGAGAAGCTGGGCGGTGACGGCGCGGAGGCCGTGGCTGTGGCCATCAGTGTCGATCCGGAGCGCGATGATCAGGCGGCGGCGGCGGCGTTCTCTCGGCTGCACGAGCTACCGGACGGCCGCTGGCACTATCTCGTCGGCAGCGAAGCGCAGCTTGCGCCGGTGTGGGCGGCCTACGGCGTTGCGGCGTCCCCGGCGTTGAGCAACTCGGCGATACGGGTGGGTCATACTGAAGCGATCTACGTAATCGACCAGCAGGGCCGCGAGCAGTCCCTGCTGCGCAGCGACTTTGACCCTTCCCGGCTAGCAGCCGGTGTCCGCACGCTACTAAAACAGAAACAGCCGTGAGGTGATGCGATGAACAACCGTCCGGTTCAGCGCCTGATGTTCCTCGGCGGGCTCGCCGTAGCCTGCGCGGGCGTGTTCTTCGCCTCGCGGTCGGCCGAGACGCTCAACGACTGGCGCTCAATCATCTCCATCCTGGTGATCATGGCCGGTGCGACGATGGCGATCGTCGGCCTGTTCCTGGCGCTGGACAGCAGCAGCGACGGGGGACGCGAGCTGCGCGCCCGCAATTCGGTACTCCCCTCGCGACTGTTGCCGGTGGCGTACGGCGGCTTCGTGCTGGCCGCGACGGTCGTCCCGGGCCTGGTCATGGGCCACTACGCCGGCCGTAGTGCTGGGCTGCAGACCGGCATCTTCGCGTTCATCCTGGTGAACGCCGTCTTTGGCCTTGGGCTGGCACTCTCCAAGAAGCCGAACTACTCGTAGAGCGATCATGCCGGCGGCCGCGGCAGCGAACCTGAAGGATCGTCCTGGCCGGCTATCCCGTGCTGCCATTTCCCGGCGATCCGTCGGTGCGTGAGCGCCGAGGCAGCCGGTCTTTGATGGCGGCGGCGCCGCGCTTTACCGGCGCCGGCACGGTGATACGCGACCGAATATCCTCTGCCACCAGGCGGGCGGCAGGTGATGCGCCGGCAACGATTGAGCCGCGCCAGCCGCGCAAGGTTGCCCGCTGGCCGCGCCTGACAGGGGACGCGTCAAAAGCGTGGAGGTCAACCCATGGTTGACTGCGGCCGGCGCGCAGCAGGGCAACGCCGCCGGCCTCACGCACGATGGTGACCCCGGCGGCGACGTCCCAGATCTTCGGTCCCCAGAAGATACCGTACTGGAGGGCGCCAGCGCCGATCAGCGCCAGTTCCAGCGCGATGCTGCCCAGCGTGCGCGCCTCACCGAGCTCGCCGGGCCCGCGTGATCGGAACTTGAGGTCCTGCCAGTAATGAGCGGGCAGCGTTGCCAGCCGCCGGCGGGTGGGCTGCGGCTCGCGCGCCACCGTCACCGGCTGGTCATCGAGGAATGCGCCGCCGCCCAAGCGGGCGCGGATGACAGCCGGCGCCGCGCCGGGCCCGGCGGGCGTGAAGATCGCGCCGGCTACCGGCCGGCCGTGCCACAGGACACCAATCGATACCGCCCACAGTGGCAGGCCATTGATGAAGTTGGTGGTACCGTCGAGCGGGTCTACCACCCAGACAAACGCGGCTTCGCGCGGCGGTTCCGAGCCTTCCTCACCCAGCACACCGTGTTCGGGGAATCGCGCCAGGATGGCCTGACGCAGGAAGCGCTCGGCTTCGCGGTCGGCCTCGGTTACGGGGTCTTGATGACCGGCGCTCTTGTACTCGACGGTGAGCCGCGTGCGAAAGCGCTCAAGTAGCAGCGCACCGGCCTGTTGTGCCAGCATGGCGGCGGCAGACTCGATGGTCACGAGGGTTTCCGGGGACAGGCTTGCGGGAGCCGAGATGGTCATAGCATCATCGTCCCACAGCCGAGCGGGCGCCCGCTACGCCGGATTCTGCTTGACAGTATCGCCTATACTTCTCATATTGGTCCGACCACTGAACCGCGGAGCGACCCTTGACGCAGTACGTCATCCGCCGCCTGCTGCTCATGATCCCCACCATTTGGCTTGTCACCGTTGCCCTGTTCATTATCATCCGCGTCACCCCGGGCGACCCCGTGCAGATCGAATTCGGCATCGAGGGTACGCCAGAGCAGCTGGCTGCCCGTCGTGAGCAGCTCGGGCTTAACCGGCCGGTGGTGGTTCAGTATGCCGATTGGACATCGCGGATGCTGCGCGGCGATTTCGGCCGGTCGCTGCGCGCACGCCGGCCGGTGATGGATGAGATCAAGGAGCGTTTGCCGGCGACGCTGGAGCTGGCGCTGTTGTCGTTTGGTTTTGGGCTGCTGGTCGCTATTCCGCTGGGAACACTGGCGGCGATCAAGCGCGGTAGTCTGCTCGCCAAGGCCGTCACCGGCTATACGCTGGCGTCCATCGCCATTCCCGGCTTCTTCGTCAGCACCATGCTGATTTACTTCCTCACCTATAAGTGGCGTGTGTTCGAGACACCACGATATGTGCCGTTCTTTGAGGACCCGATCACGAACCTCAAGAACGTGATCCTGCCCACCCTGGCACTGAGCATTGGCACCGTGGCGGTCTATACCCGGTTCATCCGTTCCAGCGTCCTCGAAGTGCTCGGCAACGAGTACATCCGCACCGCTCGCTCCAAGGGGCTGTCGGAGTGGGTGGTCGTGTCACGCCATGCGCTGCGCAACGCGCTGATCCCCGCCGTCACCTTGATCGGGCTGACGCTGTTCCTGCTATGGGAGGGCGCGGTCATCACCGAGCGCATCTTCAACTGGCCGGGTGTCGGCCGGCTGATCGTGTCGGCGCTGACCAACAAAGACTACCCGGTTGTCCAGGCAGTGACGTTTATCGCGGCGATTAGCGTCTGCTTCGGCAACCTGTTTGTCGATATCTGCTACGCCTATCTTGACCCGAGGATCAGCTATGTCCGTCGCCGATAAGGCCTCCCCGCTGGCGACGCTGGCACTGGAAGGGATCCGCCCCCGGCGCACGCTGTGGCAGTGGCTGGTGCACCTGTGCCGCCGGGACGCTCGCTTCCCCGTCTTCACGGGTGTAATGGCGGTGCTGTTCACGCTGAGCATGCTCGCACCGCTGATCGCCCCATATGACCCAACCGAACCGCACACGAACAAGCGGCTGCAAAGCCCCTCCTGGGACCACTGGCTAGGTACCGACCAGCTTGGCCGCGACACCTTCAGCCGCGTGCTGTACGGCGGTCGTGTGACGTTGCCCGCCGGCCTGACCGTGGTGGCGATCGCCGCCACCGTCGGCGTGGTATTGGGGGTGCTGGCAGGATTCTTCGGCGGGCTGCTGGACCTGGCGATTGGCCGGTGGGTGGACGCTCAGATCGCCTTCCCCAGCCTGCTCTTACTCATCGCCCTGATCAACGCCTTTGGCGCCAAGCTACTCACGGTCATGATCGTCGTGGGCCTGGTCAACTTCCCCGGGTATTTCCGCTTGACGCGCGGTCAAGTGCTCCAGGTGCGCGAGTTCGACTTTGTCAATGCCGCCCGGGCGTTGGGGGCATCTACACCTCGGCTGATGTTCCGCCACGTGCTGCCGAACTCGCTCAACCCGCTGATCATCCAGACGTCGCTGGCGGCCGGCGGCGCTGTGCTGCTGCTGTCCAACCTGTCGTTTCTCGGGTTGGCGCCCAAGTCCAAGTACCCGGACTGGGGGGCGATGTTCCTGGATGCACTCACCAATTTCCGTCTCCAACCATGGTTGGTGCTGGGCCCCGGCCTGGCGGTCTTCTTGACCGTGCTGTCCTTCTATATGCTCGGAGATGCGTTGCGCGATATCATCGACCCACGGATGCGCGGCGCCAAGCACTAATACGGGCATTCGGGTCAAGCGAAGGGCGCACCAGGGCATGCGCCGGTCGCGTCATTTGTGGAGGAGGGAGATCGATGCGCGGAAGACGGTGGGTGATCGCCGGATTGCTGGCGATGAGCCTGTTCGCGGCCGCCTGCGGCAGCGACGACAAGAAGGAGGGCTCCAGCGCGACCACTGCCCCCAGTGGCGGCTCACCCGCGGCCGGGGCAGCGACGGCGGCCCCCGGTGCGGCGCCCACGCAGGCGCGGGTCAACATCAAGCGAGGCGGCACGCTGGTCGTCGCGCTCGAGAACAACCCCCGCCACTTCGACCCGATGCTGCAGAATGACGTTCCCGGCGGCGATATTGTCGCCAACGTGTTCGAGGGGCTGTACAAGTACAACGATAAGCTGGAACCGCAGCCCTGGCTGGCCGAGAAGGTCGAAAACCCCGACAACCTTACCTGGATCTTCAAGATCCGCCCCGGTGTCAAATTCCATGACGGCTCTGACCTCAATGCTGAGGCCGTCAAGTTCTCCATGGACCGCATTCGCAACAACACCGCCGGCGCGCGGTACGGCGATACGCGCCAGATCACCGATGTGATCGTCGTGGACCCAATGACCGTCAAAGTGACGCTGTCGGAGCCATTCGCCCCATTCCCGTCCCGCCTGACCGGCGGTCTCGGCTACATCGTTTCGCCCAAGGCCGTCAAGGATTTGGGCGAGGAGAAGTTCAACCAGACCCCGGTAGGCACCGGCCCCTTCAAGTTCGTCGAGTTCAAGAACGACAACTACGTCAAGGTGGCCAAGTTCGACGGCTACTGGCGCAAGGGCGCCGACGACAAGGCTCTGCCTTACCTTGATGGCATCGAGTGGCGCATTATTACCGAGTCCACCAACCGGCTGACCGCCGTTCAGGCGGGCGACGTTGACCTGATCCGCGGCGGCGCCGTGCGCGATGCCGATCTCCCTGTCCTGAAGAAGGACAGCAACATTAAGATGGACCAGAAGGCCGGCTTCTCCTTTGCCGGTCTGTGGCTGACCACCAGCAAACCGCCGTTCGACAACAAGGCCCTGCGCCAGGCGCTGTACCACGCCATCGACCGCGATGAAGTCATCAAGGTCATCTACGAGGGCAACCGCGAAAAGGCCAACGGCCCGATCCCACCGCCGCTGGCGTGGGCGCGGCCGGACAAGGACTTCTACCCATACGACCAGGCCAAGGCCAAGGCCAAACTGGCCGAGGGTGGCCAGCCCAACGGTTTCGCGTTTGAGTTCTGGATCTCAGCTGGTGACTCGCTGACCAAGCAGCTGGCCGAGCTGTATCAGGCCCAGCTCAAGAAGGTCGGCATCACGATGAATATCCAGGAAGGCGACTTCAACGGCGTTGTCATCCCCAAGCTGCAGAAGCAGGAGTCGAACGCCTACGCCCTGGGCCTGTCCGGCGGAGTTGACCCAGACCAGTGGGTCGGCAACACCTTCGGCAAGGGCGGTACCTTCAATTTCTTCCCGTATGAGAATGCTCAGGTCAACGACCTGATCAAGAAGGGCCGCGAGACCCTCAACAAGGACGAGCGCGCCAAGATCTACAAGGACGCCGTCACGCTGATCATGGAAGACAGCCCGTATATCTTCGTGACGCACGGAGTGGATCGCTACGTCTGTCAGAAGAAGGTGGAGGGCTGCTATACCGGCGTGAAGGCCACGTCCGGCTATTCCGAGTACTGGAAGAACTAGGCCCGGCAAAACGGCCACGGTTGTGGGGCGGCGTCTCTCACGGGAGGCCCCGCCCCACTCGCCACGGCCCACCGATGCCGGGCCGGAGGCGCCCGCAAGCGACCACAACGCCAAGAACCGCCCTCAGCAGGCGGTTCTCGGATTTGGAGCTGGGAGCGGGAGAAGGGATTCGAACCCTCGACCTGCTGCTTGGGAAGCAGCCACTCTGCCGCTGAGTTACTCCCGCAGGTGATGTACCAGTCACGGCCGATTATACACCGGGGCCCGCCCGTGAAGCCAGCCGGCGGCCACCGCGCGATCTTGCGCCGTCCGTCACACGGCCGCGGCGCTCCGGCGGCGCGTAGCGATAGATGGCACCGGCGACGACATCCCCGCGAGGGACCAGACCGAAAGCACGGCTATCGGTGCTGCACGAGGCGTTGTCACCGCGCAGGTCGTAGCCGGCATCGCAAACTGCCGCAACACGCTTGACGGTCCAGCCACCGGGCACGGCCACTCTCCGCGCCAACACAATCGCGCCCGGCCGCGGCCACCACCACCAGCCGGCCCGCAGCAGTAACAGGCGGTCGCCGTGTGCCAGGGCCGGTTCCATGCTGTGGCCGTCGACCTGGACTCGCATCACGAGTCGCGCAGCTGAACAAGCTGCCGTCGCCACTACTCCCAGCACTGCCAGGCGCAAGCAGGCAGCCGTCATCGTCGCAGACGGACAGGCATCCGCCCCTGAGGAAGGCTATACTCATGGGTAGCCGCCGGGGGAGGAACCCGCGCAGGCGACAACGCAGGAGGCACGCTATTCATGGCCGTTCTCGATCACGCCTTCGGTCTGCTTGACTGGCTTCATCCACCACGCCGCGCACGCGCGCATTGCGATATTCCCTGCGGCATCTATGACCCGCACAACGCCCAGATCGCGGCCCTGACCGTGATGCGTATGGTACAGCTCACGGAGGCGCTGGCCCAGCCCGATGCCTCCGCCGGCAAGAGCGCGCAGGATACCTACGCGATGCAGCTCTCACGCTACACTGCCGTCAAGGAAGAGCATGCCAAGATCTGTGAGCATGAGCTCGTGGTTCTCTGGACTGACTACTTCAGGCCCGAGCATCTCGAGAAGTTCCCGAACCTGCACGATGTCTTCTGGAAGGCGACAAAGCTCACCAGCAGCGCCAAGCAGCAGTTGAACAAGGATACAGCCGGGCAGCTGCTCGCCGCCTGCCAGGAAGTCGCAGAGATCTTCTGGGCATCCAAGGGCGTTCAGACACGGCGGCAGCCCTCGAACCAGACCGTGGGCGGCGAGATCGTCTACCCCGTGGCCAGTTAGACACTTGCCGGGCGTCTCTCCCCGCCCGCCCGGTCATCAAGTCACGCGGTCCCGGCGTCTGGCTCGGCCGCCCGGCCAACACGGCGAACCTGGCGGCGGATGCTGGAGCGCGCGGGCTCGGCCTCGGCCTTCCCTGCTGTGTTCCCGGCCGCGCCCCGCCGCCCAGACCGCCGTAGTCGCAGTGCCGCGGGCGCATCTTCCTCGCCCACCAGCCGTGCAAACTGATCCATCGGCAGCGCTGGATGGATCTCGTAGTTAACGTTGCCGCGCGCTGCCTCGCGGATGAGGATGCGCGCCACGGTCTCCACGTCCGGCGCCTCCAGCAACGTGAAGTAGTCATACGGCCCGAGCAGCGCATAGCTGGCGAGCACGCGGGCGCCGGCATCTTCGGCTCGTGCTACGGCTCGCCGGTGGCGCTCGGCCAGCCCCTCGAGCGTGCGCCGCTTGCCGGCTTCCGTCGCCCGGCCAAGGGCAATGAACAGTGGCATTAGCCTTCCTCCCACTGGTTGGGACGAGCGCCGCGCCCACCGCTCGTCGTTAGCCCGCCCCACCCTGCCTCCTCGGGCAGCGCCCGTACGACGACTGCGCCGGCCACGGCGGCCAGCGCGCCACCCGCACCGGCAGCCACCGCCACCGCGATCACGGTCATCGAGAGGTCGCGCGCCACCCGGCCCACGATCTCGGCCGTCACGCCACCGGCGCCCGAACCGACCACCCAAGCTGCCATTCGCCCGAGTAATGCGAACAGTACACCGAGCATTGCGCCGAATACCACGGCACTCCCCAGCGACACCGGGGCACGGCGCAGGCCGCTGGCCCAGGCGAGCAGCACGCCAAACACGATCGCCGGCAGCAGGGCATACGTGCGCAGGCGGACGAACCGATCGTGACTCCCGGCAGTCAGCAGGGTGAGGGTACGTTCGACCGTCCATTGACGGCTGAACAGCCCCGGCTTTCCTGTGGCCGTCCCATCGGCGCGAAATGCGGAGGCGCCCTCGTCCCGGACGGCCCTGGCCATCGCATCTGCGGCCACGCGGTGGATAGTGGCATCCTCACCGGCAGCGACCTCGGCGGGGATATGGATGGCCAGTGGCACGCCTGGCACCGCGACTGGTTCGCCTGCCGGCGCCTGAGCACGGACGGCATCACGATGTGCCGCCAGCGCCTGGTCGAGGTCGGTCAGCGGTGGAAGAATGCTCCGAAGCGTGCGGCCGGCATTGCCGGCGCTGGTAGCCAGCGCCAGCCCGTGCAACGCCAGCAGGGCCGATATGGACAAGATCACGAGCAGGCCCAGCATCTGCACCCGGCCGGAGGCGTCGTCGTCGGCCAGGCTACGCCGGCGCACATTCCACGCCTGACCGGATGATTGCCTGGCATTGGGCGAGCGGCCCGGCCGTCGGGTCATCGGCGCTGATCCTTCGAGCTAGGGTGCATCCTCGCGCACCACGCGCGTGCCGGCAGCGAAGTCATGCAGGGCGCGGTGCTGGCGGTCGGCCAGCGTGCAAATGGCGCTGGCCAGCGGTATCAGCAGCCCCGCCGCCGCCGGTGCACCCAGTCGGAGTGCGGCCCGGCTGTCGTCCGCAAGGTACATGAGTACCGCGACCACCGGAGCAGCCGCCAGTGGCGCCGACTCGATCAGGGCAACGGTCAGTCGTATCAGCGCGCGCCCGAAGCCCGGGGGGCGTCCGCGCCGGGTGACGATCTTCAGGTCGAGCGCCAGCTTGCCGGCGGAGCGGCCGGCCATGGTCCAGCCGGTCAGCGTCACGACCAGCCACACCGGGGCTGCCATCGCAGCCGTTGCCACGCCGGCAGCCATTGCTCGATCCGGGGCATCCTCTCTCGCCATGTCTGAGGCAATGAGCACGATCAACCCACCGGCGGCAAGGAACACACAGGTCAAGATGAAAGCAACCAGCCAGTCAAGGAGATAGGCCAGCAGGCGGCTGGCGAACGGCGCCGGACGGACGGCGCTGAGGCTGGCAACGCGTTCGGCGACCGCCACATATCCTCCTCAGCGCGCTGCAGCCGGGGGCCGCGGCACTGCCGATTATAGCACGCGACCGGCGCCGCCTCGTCGCTTATGGATGCTGGTTGCCACCAACGAGCAGCGCCCCCCGGGGTGGTGGGAGGCGCTGCACGCAGGCCGGGCCGGTTGTCGGTTATCCGCGTTGTGAGACGGGGATGTAATCGCGGCGGCGCTGGCCGGTGTATACCTGGCGCGGGCGGGCGATCTTCTGCTCAGGGTCGGCTGTCATCTCCAGCCACTGTGCCAGCCAGCCGGCCGTACGCGGAATGGCAAACAGCACCGTGAAGATCTCGGCCGGCAGGCCCATCGCTTCATAAATCAAGCCAGAGAAGAAGTCGACATTCGGATAGAGCTTGCGCTTGATGAAGTAATCGTCCTCGAGGGCGATGCGCTCTAGCTCCAACCCGATCTTGAGCAGCGGATTGACGCCGGTCACCTCGAAGACCGAGTCCGCTGCCTTCTTGATGGCGCGGGCGCGCGGATCGTAGTTCTTGTACACCCGGTGGCCGAAACCCATCAGCAACCGTTCGCCGTTCTTCACGCCCTTGATGAAGTCCGGGACCCGGTCCACGCTGCCGATCTCGCGCAACATGCGGAGCACGGCCTCGTTTGCGCCGCCGTGGAGTGGCCCGTACAGAGCGCCGATGCCACCCGCCACGGCGGAGTAGGGGTCAACCTCGGTGGAGCCAATGGCGCGGACAGCATTGGTGCCGGCGTTTTGCTCGTGATCAGCGTGCAGGATGAAGAAGACATCGAGCGCCTTCTCCAGCACCGGGTTGGGCTGGTATTTGGCCTCGGTCATCTTGAACATCATGCTGAGGAAGTTGCCGGTATAGGACAGGTCGTTGTCGGGGTATACGTACGGTAGCCCCAACGAGTGCCGGTAGCAGAATGCCGAGATCGTCGGCACCTTCGCAATCAGCCGGTGCGTTTGGATCTCGCGTGAACGCGCATCGTTGATCAGCTTGGCGTCTGGGTAGAAAGTAGACAGCGCCCCCACCGTGCCGAGCAGCATCCCCATCGGGTGGGCATCATGGCGGAAGCCGCGCATGAACTCCTTGATGTTCTCGTGCACAAACGTGTGATGGGTGATGTGGTATCGGAAGGTTTCGAACTGCTCTTTTGTCGGAAGCTCACCGTAGATCAGCAGATAGGCGACTTCGAGGAAGTTGCTTTGCTCGGCAAGTTGCTCGATCGGATAGCCGCGGTATTCGAGAATCCCCTGGTCGCCGTCAATGAACGTGATGGCCGAGCGGCACGACGCGGTGTTCATGAACGCCGGGTCATAGCTCATCAGCCCAAAATCGTCCGGCGAGATCCGGATCTGCCGCAGATCGGTGGCGCGAATCGTGCCATCGCTGATGGGCAGCTCGTAGGTCTTACCGGTGCGGTTGTCTGTGACGGTCAACGTCTCGCTGGGCATTAACACACCCCATATCCGCTGCCGCCGGTGTCGTCTGGGCCGGCGGGGCGGGCCTTTCGCCCGCGCGAATTCGGTCAGAGTCTATCAGAGCCGTTGCGCCTGTGCCGCCCGGCCCCGTCAGGATGATGCCACCGGAGCAGGCTCAAACGCCAGCGTCAGCGTCGCGCCATCGTAGGTAGCGCCGGTGCACTGCTGGCCCGCAACGGTGTCAGGCAACCCCACCTCACGGGTGGCGCCGCCGGCGGAAATGACAATCCGGCTACCCTGCTGGCGCAGCGTCAACGCAGCGCGTGACTGTAGCGGCAGCGGTAGGAGCAGCCGCGTCGCGCTGCCGGTGTGCTGCAGCTGTAGTGGTGGCAGCGATCTCCCCGGCTGGGCCGGGTCGCTGGCAGTTCCCAGTGGCCAGGGACTGACAAGAAGCGGATGCAGCGCTTCACATAACTGCTCTTCCGGGGCGCCCGCATCCTCTTCATCAAAAGCAGAGTAGATCGTGTCGAGCGGAAGGCCGCTCAGCACCAGCGGCGCCAGTAACTCTCGTGCGCTACGCGTAGCCTGGGGCCCTCCACGCAGCACCACCCGCACCGCCGAGGTTTCTGGGTCGGCGAGCACCGCTGCCAAGGCTGCCAGTCGCTGGTGCCAGTCTGCAAGTTCGTCCAGTGCCGCACTGGACGGCAGCGGTGCATCCACGAGCTGTCGCGCCAGCGCACGTGCAACGCGCCCGCCACCGGCTCGCCGTGGGAGCGGACCCAGTCTGGCTGCCAGCGCGGGCAGCGTCAGCATCCGGTGGGCGGCAGCCACGGGCGGCGCATCCACAATCACGCATGCACCGCCGTCGTCGCTCAACGCGCGGGCGATTGCCAGTAGCGAAAGGAGGTCGGCGACACTCGATGCGGCCAGCGCCGCTGTCAGCGCCGTCGCGTCACGTTCACCGGCGAGGTCCGCCAGCCATGCCTCGATGGCCGGCCAGCGGGCGAGTTCAGCGTGCGGGACCACCCGCACCGGCGGAATGCTGGCGTTTGGCAGCGGCGGTCCACCAGAGGCGTCCAGCAACCGTACCCGCCGTCCGCCTGCGCCACACCGGGCGGCTGTCCAGCCCGCCACGGTCGAGACGCCGGCTCCACCCATGCCGGTGATGATGATCAGCCGCATGTACTCAGTTCGGCGCCGTGATGGCGATGTCGCTCTTGTTGAAGTCGCTTATGGTGAAACCCGCCCGTAGCGAGATTGCGTCCGTGCCCGTCTGCTCAGCCTGCAGGTCGAGGCGCACCGGCCAGCGCTCCTGCTCGCTCACCCACAGCGTTAACACCACATCATCGAATAGGGCGGTGAGCAAGCCCCCGGCGCCGCCAAAGCCGGCATTGGCACGGCTTAGTTGCTCCTTCGTAGCGGTGTACTTGAGCACCGAAGTACCGTTGATGGTCTCGCGCTGCGGCCGGACGCCCAGCCGCTCCAGTTCGGTCGGGCTCGTTCGGCATATGTCGCGCGGGTTGATGCTAAACTGCGGCCCCAGGTTGCGCGGATTCTTCTCCCACGCTCCGCTGCCAGACCGCACCCAGGCGTCACCGTCGATGGTGATCAGTTCAAAGGTGCCCTGCGCCGTCACCAACCGCGTCTGGTTGCGGTCTGGGCTCACCTGGGCGCCGCTGACCGCGATATCTCTGAAGTTCGAGCCGCCAAGGCTCGGTGGCAGCTTGAGATCAACCGTGCCGGTGTACCGGTAAGTCCGCAGCCCGGCAAAGCAGCCGGCCTCCGTGGCGGCCGTGGCAGCCGGTGAAGGAGAGGGTGTGGCGGTGACCCGCGCCTGGTCGGACGCTGTTTTATCCTTGGAACAGGCGGCACTCAGCAGCCCGATGATCAGCATGGCCAGCCCGGCCCAGCGAGTCATACCAGCCCTCTCATGACGCGCGAAACGGTGCGCTCTCTGACATCGTAGCGCTCCCCCCGCCCTGCGATCCTGCTACCCTGGCCCTACGCTTCCGGGGAAGAAATCAGTGCGCCTGCCACGACCCGCCAAGCTGGTACTGATCGCCCTGCTCTGGCCAGTGCTCGTAGCCTGCCAGCACGGCGGACCTACGCTGCGCATCGAGCGTCCCCTGGTGTCCTTGGTAGAGCCGCTGGCGGTCGCCGGTTCCTGGCGGGCAGAACACGGCGCGGCGCTGGCGGCTCTCGGTCTCACTGGCGACATGCTGATGGAGACAGCTGGCCCAGAGCAAGCAGCCCGCGCGGTCGTCAACCGATCGGCCCGCTTCGCACTCACGGCCGCCCCGGTTTCGGCAGAGTTGGTGGCGGTCAACGTCGAGCGCAAGGCCGTCGCCCTGGTCGCGCCGCTGACCTATCCCCTCGAAGCGATCACGGCCCAGCAGGCGAGGGACATCGCCGCCGGACGGGTGCGCGACTGGAAAGAGGTGGGCGGGCCGTCCGCGCCTGTGCAGCTTCAGGCAGCCCCCGACCATGACGCCGGTCTGGTCGCGCGGGTCTTGGGTATCGATGCGTCCTCGCTGGCTCCAGCAGGGTCCGAGCCTGTTGTGCGTGGCACGCTGCGGATAGACGCCGCCGGCGGGCCAGGAGTGGGCGAGAAGTCGTTGCACGTCGATGGCCAGCTACCCGATGCGCCGGGCTACCCGCTGGCCGAGCATCGGGTACTGGTGGCCCGCCCTGCTGATGCTGATGAGGCGGAGGCCCTGGCGGACCGGCTGCGGCGTGAGCTGGCCGCGCGACGTCAACGCCCGGTGGTGCTGGACGCGGTTGGCGACATCATGCTCGGCCGCTCACTCCCAACGCTGATGGCGCAGCGGGGCACTGAGTATCCCTTCGCCGCTGTCCAGCCGGTGATGGCCGCGGCCGATCTCCGATTTGGAAACCTGGAAATGGCGCTGACCAGCCGGGGAACGGCCGCCCGCAAAGACTACGTGTTTCGTGCGGCGGCCGAACAGACGACCGCTGCCCTGCGCGCCGGCGGCTTCAACCTGCTGTCGCTGGCCAACAACCACCTGACGGACTACGGCGCCGAAGGTGTCACCGACACGTTGCAGGCGCTCCGCGCGGTGGGCATCGCCTTTGCCGGCGCCGGACCGGACGCCGCAGCGGCTCATGCGCCGGCCCTGGTGACGGTCCACGGCCTCCGGGTGGCGCTGCTGGCATACGTCAACGTCCCCGACGACAGCGTGAGCAGCTTCCGTGCCCAGAGCATGGCCGCGGCGCCGGGCCGGCCAGGGGTGGCCTGGGGGACAGCAGAAGCGGTCCGCCGCGATGTCACCGCCGCCCGGGCCAGTGCGGACGTCGTCATCGTGTCAATCCACGCCGGGTATGAGTACACCGCTAACCCGAACGGTGTGCAACGTGAACTGGCCCGGGCAGCCATAGACAGTGGTGCGGCGCTGGTGCTCGGCGGACACCCCCACGTGCTTCAGGGCATCGAGTACTACCGAGGCGTGCCCGTGGTGCACAGCCTGGGCAACTTCGTGTTCGATCTCGACGCCGATGATCGCCGGCAGCCGGGCCTGCCTTCCGTACTGACCGCAATCGTGCGCGTCACGCTGGACCGGCAGGGCGTCCGGACGCTGCGGCTGATACCCGCCATCATCGATGAGCGCGAGGGACGGCCGGTACCGGTGGAGGGGGCTGATGCCCGGCGCGTGCTCGACCGCCTGTACCGGCTGACCGACGCGCTGGCCACCGGGCAGTGAAGCTAATCGGCGATGCGCTGGGGATTGGCAAGGTACTCGAGGCTGCGCCGGTACCACTCCTCACTGATCTTCCCGTGCGACATCAGGTAGTTGAGCAGTGTTTCCATGTCAAGCAAGGGAATCAGGTGAAGGTTGTGCCGCTTGATGCGCTCGCGTCCGCCTTGGCGGCGGTCGAGCAGGACGATGGCATCCTTGACCACGAGGCCCTTTTCGCGCAGATGCTGCGCCGTCTCGATCAGGCTGGTGCCACCGGTGATCAGGTCATCGATGATCAGCACGGTCTGGCCGGGAACGTAGTTGCCCTCGATGACATTGCCGCGGCCGTCCTTGGCGGGGTGCAGATAGATCATCGGGACCTTCGAGGCAAGGGAGAAAGCGGTAGCCAGGTGGAGGCCGCCGAACGGCACGCCGGCCACGAGGCTAAAGGGTGAGACCTGCGGATGCAGCATCGATAGGAGTGTCTCGGTCTCCTCCTTCATCACGCGAGCGATGCGGCCGAGTGTGACGGGCCGGCTGACCAGCAACCGGAGATTGGCGTAGACCGGTGAGTGCAGGGTGCGACCGACGTTGAAGTCGCCGAATTTGATCGCGCCCAGCTCCCATAGCTCCTTCGCCAGCCACAGGTTCCCTGCCGTGCTCCCAGATCGAGCCATCGCGCTGTACCCCGCACACGAAAAAAGGCCCCGTCCCACCGGACGCCGCCCCATGCATTGACTTACCCTGTCGCCGCCCATCCCCGAGGGATCATACCGGCGGTCCTGCCTGATATCGCCCTGCTCCCGCGCAGGGCCGGCCTGTCGGTCTGCAGAACGCACCAGAGAGCGTGTAACTTCATGGCACTCCGCCCTCTATCGCTGGCCGGGAGCCCATGCGGCCACAGCTTGGCCTGCTCGAACCCTAGCATCGGGCTCAGAAGCTGTCAAGCAGGCGGGCGGACCGGCTTCGTGCAGATTGGCGGAGCGGTGGCAGCCACGGGCGGCGCCCGGGAAACAGCGTTGTCACTCTCCCGGTTTGCGGTCGTTCAGGTCAGGCTGTGCGCTTGTGCGGCGGTCACCCCGCCGGTCCGTACCGGGCCCATTGGGCATCGTGCCCAATAGCCGGCGCTCAGGCCGAGAGATGGCCCTTCTCGCGCAGATAGGCGGCAAGCGCCTCCTCGACCGGCCGGAGTGGCGGTATCCCCACCTCCCGTGCTAGCCCGTTCTCCAGCACTGAGTACGCCGGTCTGGCTGCCGGGGCGCCGTACTTCGCCGAGGTCACGGCGGTGAGCGCTGGCCGCACCCCGCACAGCCGGAATGCCAGCAAGGCAAAGTCGTGCCAGGAGATCGCACCGGCGTTCGTCAGATGTGCGATACCATACGCGCCGGCGCGCGCCAGCGCGAGCAATGCCTGAGCCAGGTCGGAGGTCGCCGTCGGACCCAGGACCTGATCACCCACCACCCGCAGCGGTTTGCCCTCGCGCGCCAATCGCAGCATGGTCTCGATGAAGTTGCCGCCCTTGCCCGATGCACCGGCGACGCCATACAGACCTGACGACCGCACGACGAAGTGCCGTGGGTTGGCCAGGGCGATGAGTCGTTCACCGGCTGCCTTGGTGACGCCGTAGACGTTGACGGGGTCCGCTGGGTCTGACTCGCGGTACGGCCGCCCCGGCAACCCTCGGAAAACGTAGTCCGTGCTGATCCACATCACCGCCGCGCCGTGCTCCGCTGCCGCGGTTGCCGCGCACCAGGCGCCGTGTGCGTTGACACGCAGCGCCTCGGCAGGGTCGCGCTCGATGTCGTCAACGCGGTGCCAGGCAGCCAGATTAATCACCAGTTGTGGCCGCGCACCTGCCACCGCTGCTCGCACCGCTGCCAGGTCCGTCACATCACAATCACCATGCCCGAGTGGAGTGACAGCGCCCTCCGGCCAGGTGCGAAGGATGTCGTATCCAAGCTGCGATTGGGCGCCAAGCAGGAGTGTACGCATCGGTAAGACTCCGGGGTTTGGAGCATGGTGCTGGGGTCGCTTGTCTCTTATGCTAGGACGCTCCCCAGTAGGGGAACAGCCGTCAGGGCGCCCGTGGATCGACCACACGCCACAGGTACTGCGTGGCAGTACTCCGGAACGGTCTCCAGGGCGCCGCGATCCGCTCCATCTCTACCGGTGCGGGCAAGGCTGCCAGCCCATACACCTGCTGCATCGCCTTGCGGATGCCGAAGTCGCCCACCGGCAACACATCCGGCCGCCCCAAGCCGAAGATCAGCAGCATGTCGGCCGACCAGCGGCCAAGGCCGCGCACCGCAGTCACAGCGGCAATCACACTGGCGTCCTCCAGATCGCGCAGGTGCTCATCAATGTGCCCAGCGGTGGCGTGTGCAGCCAAATCGCGCAGATAGCTGACCTTCTGCCGGGAAAGCCCGCTGCCGCGCAGGACATCGTCGCTGGCCCTGATCAGTTCGTGGGGGCGCGGGTAGTCGCCGCCAAAGAGGGCGCGCAGGCGCCGTTCGATTGCGGCCGCCGCTGGTCCGGCCAGTTGCTGGTACAGCACGGCCCGAACCAGCTCGTCATAGACAGGGCCGGCCGTGCGGGCTGGGAGCGGTGCCGTGCGCCGGATCACCTCCGCCAGCAGCGCATCGGCTGCCAGCAGGTGGGCTACGGCCGGCCCGCCATATTCGTGCGGGGCGCCTGACATGGCCTGCATCGGTTCCGGCCCGAGCGTTGTGCGGAAGTCAATCACTTGACAGATCATTGCCGCGCCGAGAGTCACGACGTATTCTACAACCGCTCGCGGTGCCGTTGCCCGGTTCTCGCTACCCCAGAGAATCGGTAAACTGCCAGGGTTCGCCCCCGGCGTCGCCCCGCCCGCATTCTCCCGCGAGCGCCGGTCCCCGTGCAGCGGACAGCCAGGAGGAGCACAGTGGCACGACTGATCATTGCGAACCGGCGCGGTCACCAGACTGTTGAGTGGCATCCGGAGCTGGACACCGCCGAGAACCGCGCCGCCATCGAGGAAGCGGAGCGGATCATCGAAGAGGCCCGGCGCGCCGGCTGCCGTGTGTCGCGCAAGGCCGGCGACATCCACGTTCTAGATGACGGCCCGTTCGATCCGCGGGTTGAGGAGTACCAGGTGATCGCCCCAATCGCCGGGGGCTAGCGGTTCTGTGCAGGACAGCGACGCGGGCTCCGCCGCTACCCGACCGGCGGCAGGTCCGTGCCGCGTCGCACGCGATCAGCAAACGAGGCGGCAATGTTCAAGCGGGTGCAGCGTTGGCTGAGTAGGGAGCCGGAGGGGGCGGTGTCGAGTGACAGCGTGTCGCTCGAGCTGCCCTGGGCCCGCCAGTGGTATCATGTCCCCCGACGCTCGGCCGGTCCGGACTTTCGGCGGGACGACTACCGTACCGCCCGCGCCAACGCTCGCGAGGTTGCTCGCGCTACGCTGGGCGATGCGCTGTGGGAGCAACTGCAGCGGCAGAAGTACCTCGAGGTGCCATCGCGGCTGTATCACGGAGTCACCTACCGGCTACGGGTGGGCCTGCGCATCGAGGTGCGCTGCGCACCCGGCGTGACGCCGCCATGGCGTTTCAACTACTTGTGCATCAACCCCTCCTACCCGTTACCGGAGGAGGAGTTCTTCGCGCAGCTCTACCTCTATGTCCGTGATATGGAAGAGGAGGTAATCCGGGTGGCGGCGCCCCAGCCGTGGGATCAGCCACTTGGCCGTACCTTCTGACCTGTGCCGTCAGTACACCCCCGGCCGCCGCAGGTGATGCTCGGTCACCCGCTCATATGCGCGCCCGACCCGCAAGACGGTATCCTCCGCGAATGGCCGGCCGATGAACTGGGCGCCTACCGGCAGTCCGGCGCCATCCTGCCCGCACGGGACCACCAGCGCCGGTAGGCCGGTGAGGTTGATCGGGAAGGTGCAGCGCGTGAGCGGGTTCGGTGTTGCGACCACGGTGTCTGCCAGCGCCGGCGCCGTGACCGGTGTGGCTGGGGTCAGCAGCACATCCACCGAAGTGAGCGTAGTCAGGAATCCCTCGGTTACGATACGGCGCAGCCGCTGGGCGTTGATGTACTGGGTTGCAGGGTACAGTGCGCCCGTCTCCAACCGCTCGCGGACGTCGTCGCCATACGCTCCAGGGTGCTGCCGCAGCCAGCGCTGGTGAAACGCGGCTGCCTCCGCCGAGATGATCGGCGGAAACGCCAGCCCAGCCAGTGCCAGGTCCGGGATTTCGACGTCACGCACCTCTGCTCCCTCGGCACGCAGCACGGCCGCGACCTCCTCCAGCGCAGCCAGCACGCCGGGCTCGCAACCCTCCCAGAAGTACGCGCGTGGCAGGCCGATGCGCAGTCCTCTGATGTCCGCTTCGAGATTCGCCGTCCAATCCATCACGGCGATACCAGCGCTGGCTGGGTCGGCGGAGTCGTGACCGGCGATGACGTTGAGCATGATGGCGGCGTCGGTGACGGTGCGGGTCATTGGCCCGACATGATCAAGCGTCCACGACAACGGCAGCACACCGGCCCGCGACACCCGTCCGTACGAGGGCTTCAGCCCGGTCACGCCACACAGCGATGCAGGAATGCGGATGCTGCCACCGGTGTCTGAGCCGAGGGCGCCGTAGCAGAGCGCTGCCGCCACCGCTGCGCCGGAACCGCCGGACGACCCGCCGGGGATGCGGCTGACATCCCACGGATTACGGCAGGAACCGAAGTGCGGGTTGGCGGTGGTGACGCCGAAGGCAAACTCATGCATGTTCAGCTTGCCGAGCAGAATCGCGCCGGCTGCTTGGAGTCGGGCGGTGACCGTCGCATCGCGCACGGGTACACGATCATGCAGCAGACCGGCGCCGGCCGTGGTGCGCACGCCGGCGGTATCGAATAAGTCCTTCAGGGCGATGGGGACACCGTGCAGCGGGCCAAGCACGTCGCCGCGGCGGAAGGCATCGCCGGCAGCGCGGGCAGCCGTACGGGCGGCGTCCGCGGTGATGGTGATGTAACTGTTGAGCGTGGGATCGAGCCGCTCGATGCGCTCCAGCATCACGTCTGTTAATTCAATCGGAGCGACCTCGCCGGAGCGGACCGCTGCCGCGGCTTCGGCCAGCGACAGATCATGGAGCGTCGTTGCCTGCATGAGTTCACTCCGGTGATGGCAGCCGG
>WBZO01000899.1_pt1 | contig 53533 bp, 49 predicted proteins | sample 5204261 | NCBI WGS metagenome assembly WBZO01 (sample SAMN12412400, study PRJNA552823) | activated sludge metagenome | isolation source: activated sludge from anammox sidestream of wastewater treatment plant... | place: USA: North Carolina | collected 2017-09
CGGCACCGTCAGGATCGGTTCGACCGACACGCGCGGTTCGAACCGCCGCAGGATGTCGATCACGAGCGAGCCATCGCCGACGATCCGGAACATCAGTTCAGCCTGCGCCGCAGGAGGAACCACGTTCGGCGCAACGCCGCCGGAGATGAGACCCACGGTGTAGTGCGTCCGGCCGAGCAGCGGGTCGACCGGCCAGTCGACGCGCCGCAGCTCCACGAGCACGTCGATCAGCTTGTCGATTGCCGACTCGCCCAGCTCCGGAAACGACGAGTGTGCCGCGCGCCCGGAGGCTTTCAGGAGCACACGCAGGATGCCTCGCGTCGCGATCCCGAGCCGCCGCTCCGTCGGCTCGCCGTTCACGAGAAAGCGGCAGGCCCGCGCGCCGGCGTTCGCGCGCTTCGCCCCTTCGCTGCCGCGTTCTTCGCCGACGACGAACAGCAGCCCGACGCGCGTCTCCCCGTCGCTCCGCAGGCGCTCGACGGCCGCCACCTGCGCGGCGAGGATCCCCTTGGCATCGCAGGATCCGCGGCCGTAGATGCGGTTCCCCTCGACGCGGCTGGGGAAGAACGGCGGCACGCAGTCGAAGTGCGTCGAGAAGACGATGGCCGGCTCGCCGCACGTGGCGAACACGTTGAACCGCTGTTCGTCGACCTGCTGCTCCTCGACCTCGAAGCCGAGCCGCGTCAGGTAGGCCGACAGGAGCTCGCCCGCCGCACGCTCACGTCCGGTCGTCGAGTCGATATCGATCAGCGCACGCGTGAGGCCGACGAGGTCGACGGAGCCGGGCATCTGGCGAGAAGTGAAACGACCTACTCGGCGTAGGCCGGCTCGATCAGCTGCAGATCCTTCAGCACGCGGAGAATCTTCTCCCTGGACGCAGCCGTCGGACTGCACATCGGCAGCCGGTACGATTCCTCGACCAGACCCATCGCGGCCATCGCCGCTTTCACGGGAATCGGGTTGGACTCGACGAAGTTCACCTGCATCAACGGCAGGATGCGGGTGTGCACGGCACGCGCCGCCGCGAAGTCGCCTCGCGAGGCCGCCTGCACCATCTGCACCATCTCGGCCGGAATCTCGTTCGACGCGACCGAGATCACGCCCTTTCCGCCGATCGCCATCAGCGGCAGCGTCACGGCATCGTCACCGGACAGGACGACGAACTCGGGTGGAACCACGCGGCAGATCTCGCACATCTGCGTGATGTTCCCGGACGCTTCCTTGACGGCGACGATGTTCGGGATCGCCGCGAGGCGCGCGAGCGTCGAAGGCTCGACGTTCACGCCGGAGCGTCCCGGCACGTTGTAGACGACAATCGGCAGATCGGTGCTCTCGGCAATCGCGCGGTAGTGGAGGTACAGGCCCTCCTGCGTCGGCTTGTTGTAGTACGGCGCCACCGACAGCAGCCCCGACGCACCCGCCTTTTTCATCGAGGCGGCGAGGTGGATCACCTCGCGCGTGTCGTAGCCACCGGCTCCGGCGAGCACGGGCACCTTCCCGGCGGCCTCGTCGACCAGGATCTCGACGATGCGGACACGCTCGGCGTTGGTGAGCGTCGGGTTCTCGCCCGTCGTGCCGCACGGCACCAGGAAGCTGATGCCGGCGTCGATCTGTCGCCGGCCCAGGCGGCGCACCGCTTGCTCGTCGAGATCGCCCGAGCGGGTGAACGGGGTGACGAGCGCCGTGCCGACTCCGGTGAAAGTAGTCATGAGAGCCCCAGTACGTCCTGCATGGAGAACCAGCCGTTCCGCCCCTTGACCCATTGCGCGGCGGCGAGCGCGCCGCGGGCGAACCCGCCGCGGTCGCGAGCGGTATGTGTCAGCGTAATCGATTCCGACGGTCCGTCGAAACCAATCGTGTGGGTCCCGGGAATGTACCCCGCGCGCGTCGCGGAAACATCGATCGGCCTGGCGTAGCCGGCGTCCTGCATCGCCTTCTTCAGCTTCAGTGCCGTGCCGGACGGTGCATCCTTCTTGGCGGAATGATGCGCTTCATGGATGTAGGCGCCGAACGCGTCGTGGGCCTGGAACAGCTGGGCCGCGCGCGCGACGAGCGCCTCGAACAGCACGACGCCGGTCGAGAAGTTCGGCGCGGCGACGATGCCGGTTCCGGCGGCGGCGATCGCGTTCCTCAGCTCTGCCTCGTGCGCCAGCCACCCGGTCGTGCCGAGGACGACGTTGATGCCCTGCCGCGCCAGCGTGGTGACGTTGGTAACCACCGCGTCGGGCGACGTGAAGTCGATCGCCACGTCGACCCCTTTCCACCGCGGGTCGTCGAGCGCGGCGGTATGTGCCGGCGACGCCGGATCGACGACGCCGGCGACCTCCGCGCCGAACTGCGGTGCCAGCTCGCCGACGAGGCGCCCCATCTTTCCGTAGCCAACCAGCAGGATCCGCATCACGCACCCACCTTCGCCCCGAAGAACTGATCGTGGAGCCGGTTCATCGCCTGGACCACGTCCCCGTCGCGCAGAACGAACGTGATGTTGCGGCGCGAGGCCGCCTGCGACACGAGCCGCAGCGGGATCTTCTCGAGCGACGTGACGGCGCGCGCGAAGAGCGTCGGGTCGGACCGCAGGTTCTCCCCGACGATGCAGACGATGGCCATGTCGCGCTCGACGCTGACCTCGGCGAAGTTGCGAAGGTTGCCGATGATGTCGTCGAGCCGGCGCGGGTTGTCGACCGTCACCGACACGCTCACCTCCGACGTCGTGACGACGTCGACCGGCGTCTTGAACCGTTCGAACACCTCGAACAGGCGGCGGAGGAAGCCGAACGCCATCAGCATGCGGGTCGAGGTGATGTCGATGACGGTGACGCCGCGCTTGCACGCGAGCGCGGTCAGCGTGCTGCCGCCGCCGCGCCCGTTCGCGGTGATCATCGTCCCCTTCACGTCGGGGCGGCGCGAGTTGAGGATGCGGACCGGGATGTTCTTCGCGACCGCCGGCAGGATCGTGCTCGGGTGCAGCACCTTCGCGCCGAAGTACGCGAGCTCGGACGCTTCCGCGAACGACAGCTCCGGCACGAGCACGGGGCTCGAGACGACGCGGGGATCGGCGGTGAGCATGCCGTCGACGTCGGTCCAGATCTGGATCTCGTCGACGTCGAGGCACGCGCCGAAGATCGCGGCCGAGTAGTCGCTCCCGCCTCGGCCGAGCGTCGTCGTGACGCCGCTCGCCGTCGCGCCGATGAAGCCGCCCATCACCGGCACCTGGCCGGCGGCGGTCCTGGCCGCGACGATCGTCCGGCAGCGCTCGGCGGTCGCCTCCATGTCGGGAATCGCCGCGGAGTGTTCGGCATCGGTGACGAGCACGTCGCGCGAGTCGATCCACGCCGCGTCCACTCCTTGCTGACGGAACGCCGCGGCGACGATCCGGCTGCTGGCGAGCTCTCCCGCCGCCTGGATCCGATCGGCGGCGGCGGGCGTCACCTCGCCTTCGTCGGCCCAGCGGCGCACGTCGGCGGCGAGCGCGTTGAAGTCGGACGTCAGCTGCGCGCCGAGCGCCTCCAGCGCCTCGCCCTGCACGAGGGTGGACGCCGCGCTGAGATGGCGCGCGCGCAGCTCGTCGACGATCTGGGCGGCGTGCGCGCCCTGCCGATCGCCGGCGAGCCGCGCCGTCTCGACGAGACGATCGGTCACCTTCGACATCGCCGAGACGACGACCACCGGCGGACGATCGCTCGGGTTGTCGGCCCACTGCCTGCGCACGATTGCGATGACGCGGTTCATCGCCTCGGCGTCGGCAACCGAGGTCCCGCCGAACTTCATGATGACGTTCACAGCAGCCCCTCGGCGTGCAGCAGTTCCGCGTTGAGGATCGCCGCGCCGGCCGCGCCGCGGATCGTGTTGTGGCCGAGGGCGACGAACTTGTAGTCGAACAGCTGACAGCGGCGCAGGCGGCCGATGCTCACCGTCATGCCCCCTTCGCGGTTGACGTCGAGCAGCGGCTGCGGGCGGTTCGCCTCCTCGAGGTAGACGAGCGGCTGCTTCGGCGCCGACGGCAAATCCAGCTCCTGCGGCCGGCCGCGGAACGCTCGCCACGCGTCGATCACCGCCTCGGGGTTCGGCTTCTGCTCGAGGCCGATCGAAATCGACCCGGTGTGCCCGTTCTGCACCGGCACGCGCGTCGTCGTCGCGCTCAGGCGCACCGGGTGATTCTGCACCGCTGCGCTCGCGAGCGATCCGAGGATCTTCTTCGTCTCGGTTTCGATCTTCTCCTCTTCGCCGCCGCCGATGTGCGGGATGACGTTGCCGAGGATGTCCCACGACGGCACGCCCGGGTAGCCCGCTCCCGAGATCGCCTGCAGCGTCGTGACGAGCGTCGACGTCAAGCCGAACTGGCGCAGCGGCGCCAGCGCCATTGCCAGGACCACCGTCGCGCAATTCGGGTTCGTGATGATCCGGCCGCTCCAGCCCTGCGCCGCCCCCTGCGCGTCGAGCAGCTTCAGGTGATCGGCGTTGACCTCGGGGATCATCAGCGGCACCGTGTCGAACATCCGGTAGTTGCGCGAGTTGCTGACCACGATGTGGCCCGCCTTCGCGAACTCGGCTTCGATCTCGCCGGCGACCGACGAATCGAGCCCCGAGAACACCAGCTTCGGCGCGGTTCCGGGCGCTGCCGTCTCCACGACGCGGCTCGCCACGTCGTCGGGCAACCGATTCGGCAGGCGCCACGCCGCCGCTTCCGTGAAGCGCTTCCCCGCCGAGCGTTCGCTCGCACCGAGATACGCCACCTCGAACCAGGGATGATCGGCCAGCAGCGCGATGAACTGCTGGCCGACCATGCCGGTCGCGCCAAGGATTCCGACGGGGATTGACGGCATGACAGACCTTCGTTTCTCCAAAAAAAAAGCCGACCAGGACAAATCCGGTCGGCAGGCATCGAGCTCGATTGGTACGCGCGTGACTTAGCGTTCGAGCATAGCTCCCCCGACACGGTGAACCCGCTTTCGACCGGTGCACTTTCGAGTCGAGGACATGGTCATGAACCGGTCGAGTATACCATGGGAGGTTCATGCTTCAAGCGATCTTCCACGCCTGGGAGCGCAGGCTCGCCTCGGCGACGACCGACCGCGTCGTCCGCCCGTTCGAGTGGGGGCTCGACTGGATGGCGGGCCGCGCCGGCACGCACCGCGCGCCCGCACATCTGCGCGAGCCCGCACATCTGATCGGCGAGTGGGTCGCCGATGTGATGGCCGACACCGATGCGTTCTACGCGCCCGGACCGACGAACGACTATGTGCTCGCCGCCCCGGGAGCCGACGGCGATCGGCTGCTCACGTTTCCCAGCGCGCTGACGACGCCGCATGCCGAGAACAACATCGTCTACGGCCGGCTGTTCCCCGCGCGCGAGGACCCGAATCGCCGCCATCGCGCCGCGGTCGTCGTGCTGCCGCAATGGAACTCCGATGCGGGGGGCCACGTCGGCCTCTCGAAGCTGCTGACGATGCACGGCCTGACGGCGCTGCGCCTCAGCCTGCCGTACCACGATCGGCGGATGCCGCCGGAACTGCGCCGCGCCGACTACATCGTCAGCTCCAACATCGTGCGGACGCTGCAGGTCTGCCGGCAGGCGGTGCTCGACGCGCGCCGCGCGATCGCGTGGCTGCACGCGCAGGGGTACGACCGGATCGGCATGCTCGGTTCGAGCCTCGGCTCCTGCCTGTCGCTGCTGACGACGGCGCACGAGCCGCTCGTGCGGGCGCAGGCGCTGAACCACATCTCGCCGTACTTCGCCGACGTCGTCTGGAGGGGGATTTCGACCGCGCACGTGCGCGAAGGGCTGGACGGCCACATCGAGCTCGATCTGCTGCGGGAGCTCTGGCGTCCGCTCAGCCCGGCGCACTTCCTCGAGCGGCTGCGCGACCGGAAGACGCTGCTCGTCTACGCGCGGTACGACCTGACGTTCCCGGTGGACCTGTCACGCGAGCTCGTACGGCAGTTCGAGGCGCAGGAGATCCCGCATGAGGTCGCGGTCCTGCGCTGCGGCCATTACACGACCGGCATCGCGCCGTTCAAGTTCGTCGACGGCCTGATCCTGAGCCGCTTCCTCGAGCGCGCGCTGCTGTCGTAATGTCGGCGGGTCTGAAGACCCGCCGCTACGCGTACGAGAGCCGGCGCTACGTACGAGAGCCGCCTTCCCCCGCACGACGAACTCTCATCACGAAGACACGATGGCCACGACGATCACAAAACCATTTTGGATGTCGTGTCCTTCGTGTTCTTCGTGTCGTCGTGATGAAGATGTTCGAGCGTGATGTGACGTCTACCCGTCTTTCGGCAGCTTGAAGAGCCGCGTGAAGAGCTCGCGGCGGTGCAGCGTCCGCTTCGGATCGGGCTCGGGGTCGGTGGTGTTGACGATCCGTTCGAGCTTCGCCGCCGCGTTGTTCAAGTCGTAGAACGCGGTGAGCTGATCGCGCGTCGTCACCGAGATGTCGTTCAGCAGCGGCCGCATCGACTCGTGCGGCAGCGGGCGGTTGATGCACTTGTCGCGAAAGATCAGGCACCGGCGCTGTTCGATCCGGCAGTTCGACGCGATCTGGCGCAGCACGTCGATGTGCGCGCGCCGGACCCGGTGTGCGATCTCCTCTGCGAGGCGGTCGCACTCGCGCACGACCTCCTCGATCGCCGGGATGAAGTAATCGAGGTACTCGAGCACCGCCTGCGGGTTCTCCAGCTTCGACGACTCCTCGACGACGCGCGCGCGCTGCGCCCGCAGCATGTCGAGCGTGGCGTGCGCGTCCGACCTGCGCGCCGCCAGCTGCTCGATCACGTCGTGAACGGTCGGCTCCTCGCTCGTCACAGGTACTTCAGCAGCCCCTCGAGCGCCCGGAACAGCACGTCGGCCAGGTCGCGTACGAACGGCGTGATCTCGCCTTCGCTCACGGCGGTGGCCACGGTCACCGGGTTGGTCAGGAACAGCCACACGGTTGCCACCGCGGTCACGACGACCAGCAGCGCGATGGCGCCGAACAGGCTGAGCCCGATGCGCTCGAACTTCATACGTTCAGACAGGAAATCGGCGAAACATGAATTTTACGATGCGGCGGGGCGGCCAGTGGACCAAACCGTCACCTCGTCCGAGTCGTCGACCCTGGCGGCCGGTTCAGAAGGTATCGGCGGCGAGAATGACCGGCGCGCCGAGGCTCAGCTTCGGCAGATCGCGCGCCACGGCACCGTAATCGCCGACGATCAGCGTCGTCAGGCGGCCCGGATCGAGGTACTGCCGCGCGACGCGCGTGACGTCGTCCACCGTGACGCGTTCGACCCTCGAGACGAACTCGTCGAAGTAGGTGTCGGGCAGGTCGTAGAGCGCCAGCTGGGTGACGGCGCGGGCGAGCTGCTCGGCCGTCTCGAAGTTGCGCGCGTAACCACGCGTCAGCGCGGCGACGCCGAGCGCGAGCTCCTCGCGCGAGACCGGCCGGCTGTCGCGGAGGCCGGCGATCTCGGCAATCGATTCCTGGATCGCTTCGGCCGTCGCGGCGGTCTGGACGCTGACCTGCACGGAGAACGGTCCCGGCAGCCGGCGGAAGTCGAACGAGGTCCGGGCGCCGTAGGTGAACCCCTTTTCCTCGCGCAGGTTCAGGTTGATGCGGCTGACGAACTGGCCGCCGAGCACCATGTTCGCGGCCACGAGCGCGTGGTAGTCCGGCGTGTTGCGCGCGACCGCCACGTGACCGATTCGCAGCTCGGACTGCGGCGCACCCGGTCTCGGAATGATGTTGAGCCGCGGCGGCGTCTGGACGGCCGTTCCGTCGGGCAGCGGCGTCGCCGCCGCTCCGCTCCAGTCGGCGAACGCGCGCGCCGCGAGCGCGGCGACCTCGTCGTGACGGCAGTCTCCGGCGACCACCAGCGTCGCGTCCGCGGGACGGATGTTCGCCACGTGATACGCGCGCACGTCGTCCACCGTCAACGCCGACAGCGACGCGTCGCTGCCGAGCGGCGTGTGACCATAGGGATGCTGTCCGTAGAGCAGCCGCATGAAGGCGCGATCGGCCACCGCGCCCGGCATGTCGCGCAGCTGCATCAGCCGGTGCAGCCGGAGCTGGCGGACGCGCGAGAAGTCCTCCTCGCGCAGCGACGGGCGGACGACGATGTCCGAGAGCAGCGAGACGGCCGGATCGACGAAGCGGCTCAGGACCGTGACCGTCATCAGCGTCGCGTCGGGACCGATGTCCGAGTCGAGCTGCGCGCCGACGCGCGCGAGCGCCTCGTGGATCTCGATCGAGGAGAGCGCGCCGGTGCCCTCGTCCAGCATGTCGGCCGTGATCGCGGCGAGGCCTTCCTTGCCCGCGGGATCGTCGGCCGCTCCGCGGCGGATCAACAGCATCACCGTCGCGACCGGGATCGACTGGTGCCGCACGGTCCAGACGCGCAGGCCGTTGGCGAGCGTCGACCGCTCGATCGAGGGGAACCTGAACGGCGGGGTCGCTCCAGGGACCGGGAGCCGGCTGCGATCGACGGTCATGAGCGGACCTTCATGAGACGAGCGAGGGCGTCGAGTCGGGAAGCGCGTAGACGCTCTTGCCGTGCGGCACGACGCTCAGCGCCACGCGCGTGGCGCTGGCGACGTAGCGGGAAACCGCCTGGCGCAGCGACTGCGCGGTGACGTCGTGATAGCGGGCGAGATCGCGCTCGAAGAAGCCGGGATCGCGCAGGAACACGTTGTACGCGTTCAGCTGGTCGGACTTGCCGCCGAAGCCGCCGACGGTCTGCAGCCGGTACACGAACTGCGCTTCGGCCTGCACGCGCCCCCGCTCGATCTCGTCGTCGGTCGGCCCTTCGGTCGCGAGCTTCGCGATCTCCTCGGCGATCACGCGATCGATCTCCGCGAGCGTCCGGCCCGGCGCGGCGGTCGCGGCGATCTGGAGGAAGCCGCCGGCCTCCCGCGAGTTCTGGGCCGCCGAGACGTCGGTCGCCGCGCGCAGCTCGTACACGAGACGCCGGTAGAGGCGCGACGTCTTCCCGTTGGCGAGGATGTCGGCCGCCAGATCCAGTTCGGCGTCGTCGGCGGCGAACATCGCCGGCGTGATCCACGCCAGGTACAGGCGCGGCAGCTCGACGCGATCCTCGATGACCAGTCGCGACTCCCGCTCGTGCGCCGGGTCCGTCAGCCGCACGTCGTCCACCTGCGGACCGGCCGGTATCTCCTCGAAGTACTGCCGCACGAGCGCGAGCGCCTGTCCCGTGTCCACGTCGCCGGCAATCGCGATCGACGCGTTGGCCGGATGGTAGTAGGTGGCGAAGAACTCCCGCACGTCCTCGAGGCGCGCCGCGTTCAGGTCGGCGATCTGCCCGATCGTCGGCCAGTGATACGGGTGCTCCGGCGGATAGATGGCCGCCAGCATCGCCATCGGCGCGAGGCCGTACGGCCGGTTCTCGTAGCTCTGGCGCCGCTCGTTCAGCACGACGTCCCGCTGGTTGTCGAACTTCGCCGCGGTCAGCGCCGGGAGCAGATATCCCATCCGGTCGGATTCCATCCACAGCGCGAGCTCGAACGCGTTGGTCGGCACGACTTCCCAGTAGTTGGTCCGATCCGCGTTGGTCGATCCGTTGATCAGCGCGCCCGCTCCCTGGAGCGGAGCGAAGTAGCCCTTGTCGTAGTGCGCGGAGCCCTCGAACATCAGGTGCTCGAACAGGTGCGCGAAGCCGGTCCGCCCCGGCGTCTCGTTCTTCGAGCCGACGTGGTACCAGATGTTCACCGACACGATCGAGCAGGCGCGATCCTCGTGGATCAGGACCTCGAGTCCGTTGGCCAGCGTGTGCTTGGTGAACGGAATGTTCATCGCGTCACGGTCAACGGAAAGGTGGAGCTCGCGTAGCTGGCGATCGACACCTGCGCCGCCAGCCGCTCGGCGGCCTGCACGATCGCGCGCGCCGCTGGCGCATCGGGCTCGGCAATCATCAGCGGCACGCCGCTGTCGCCCCCTTCGCGGATCGGCTGGTACAGCGGGATGCGGCCGAGGAACGGCACGCCGAGCGTCGCCGAAAGCGTCTCGCCGCCGCCTGTGCCGAAGATGTCCGACTCCTTCTGGCAGCCGGGGCACACGAAGTAGCTCATGTTCTCGATGATGCCGAGCGCCGGGATGTTCAGCTTCCGGTACATCGCCACGGCGCGCCGCGTGTCGGCGAGCGACACCTGCTGCGGCGTCGTCACGACGACCGCGCCGGCGACAGGCACCGTCTGGCCGAGGCTCAACGCGACGTCGCCGGTTCCCGGCGGCATGTCGATCACGAGGTAGTCGAGCTCCAGCCATCGCACCTCGCGGAAGAACTGCTGCAGCGCGCTGTGCAGCATCGGACCGCGCCAGATGATCGGGGCGTCGTCGTCGGTGAGAAAGCCCATCGAGATCACCTGCAGGCCGTATTTCTCGGCGGGGATGATCTTCTGGCCGTCGGTGGCGAGCTGCGTCTTGAGGCCCAGCATGATCGGCACGTTGGGACCGTAGATGTCGCCGTCGATCATGCCGACGCGGCTGCCCGACTTCGCCAGCGCGAGCGCCAGGTTCACCGAGAGCGTCGTCTTGCCGACGCCTCCCTTGCCGGCGCCGACGGCAATCACGTTCTTCACGCCGGCCAGCGGCTGGCGTCCGCCCTCGCCGCTCGACGCCTGGCGCACGCGCGCGCTCATCGTCACGTCGACCTCGGTCACGCCGGGCACGCGCAGCACGGCGGCGCGCGCCTGGTCGCGCATCTGATCCTTCACCGGGCACGCCGGCGTCGTCAGCTCGATCGTGAATGCGACGCGGCCCTCGGCGACGGCGAGGTCCTTGACGAAGCCGAGGCTCACGATGTCGCGATGGAGATCGGGATCGTGCACGACCGCGAGAGCATCCAGCACCGCGCGTTGATCAACAGCCATGATCAAATGGTATCGGCTTTGGCTGGCCCGGAACAAGAAATGGTACACTCGCGCGAATGGCCGAAGGCGCGCCGCCGCCGAATCGCGCGGCTATGCTCGTGCTGGCCTACATGTGGCCGCTCGCGGTCATTCCGCTCTTCCTCGCACAAGACGACGCAGAAGTGCAGTGGCACGCCAGGCACGGTCTCGTGCTGATGGCGGCGGAGCTCGCCTTGCTCCTCGGCCTCTCGATCATCATGCAGCTGCTGATGGTGATCACGCTCGGCGTCGGCTGCCTCGCCTCGATCGCCTTCGTCTTTCTCTGGGCCGGCGTGCTCGCCTTTCACATCGTCGCGATCGTGCGGGCGCTGCACGGCAGCCGTCTGATCATCCCGGGAGTGAGCGAGTACGCCTCGAGGTTCTAGACGAAGCCGCGCGATCGCGGCGGCGGCGGCTGCCGCGCTGATCGCGCTCGCGACACCACCCGGCGCGAGGCTGGCAATCGCCGGCATCCATGCCTATCAACACACGCTCGCACCGCTCGTCGCACGCACCGGCCTTCGCTGCCGGTTCACGCCGACGTGCAGCCGCTATGCGGAGATCGCGATCGCACGCGACGGGCTGTTCAGGGGAGGACTGGCAACGGCGCGCCGGCTGGCACGATGCGGACCGTGGACACCGCTCGGAACGGTCGATGAACCGTGATCAGCACAAGGGTGCAGGGTGCAGGGTGCAAAGTGCCGGGTGCAGGGGGGGGCGGGGTGCAGGGTGCAGGGTGCAAGGTGCGGGGTGCAGAGTGCGGGGTGCAGGGTGCGGGTAGAGTGCCGAGAACGGAGGGGCGGACCTGAAGGTCCGCGGCTACATCAGATTCAAACTCTGCATTCTGCACTCCGCTCTGCATTCTGAACTCTGCACTCTGCACTCCGCTCTGCATTCTGCACTCTGCACTCTGCACTCTGAACTGTCACGTTTCGAAGAGCCGCTTGCTCTCCTCCCGCAGCAGGACCCACAGACCGTAGACGCCGAGCGCGGTGCCGTAGGGCAGCAGCAGCAGATCGACCGAACCGAGCAGGATGGCGCCGAGGCGCGACCAGTGTCGTCGGCGTCTCACCAGCACGCCGACGACGACGTGCGCCGCGCCCCAGAGGATCGCGAGCAGGGCGAACATCGTGAAGGTGGCGGCGGTCAGGCTGGCGGCGAAACCGCCGCGGCCCGCTTCGGCGGCTGCGGAGACGAGCGCGGCGGCCGCCATCCCGAGGGCGAGCGTCGAGGCGCCGATCAGGATCGTGAGCCCTCCCCACACCATGAACAGGACGCCGACGAGATCGACGTGCGAGGCGGGCGATCGGAGCGGCGGAGCGTGAGGTCCCTTCACGGCCGCGCGGGCTCCGCGATTGCGGGATCAGGCACCGATGGCGACGCGCAGCTCGACGCGAACCGGCGCCGCGTGCGGCGAGGACACCTTGAAGCGGAAACGGGCGCCGTCGGAGACGCCAGGCGGCACCGACACGCGAATGGGATGGGACACGAGCGAGCTGCCGCTGCCGCAGCAGGCGGGGCACGGTTCGGTCCAGACTTCGCCGCGGCCGCCGCAGCCGCGGCAGGTCCCGCTCATCGGCAGCTCGATCGGCACGATCGTGCCGCGCCGCGCTTCGTGGTTCGACAGGCGCACTTCGTGCCTCACCGTCCCGTCCTCGCGCGCATCGTCGCCGAGAAAGGCGTCACGTACGCGGTCGACGAGCCTGCCGATCGACGGGAAGTCGATCGCGATTTCGTCCGTGAAGCAATCGTGCGCCGCGTCGGCAGCGCGCGTCGCCTCGCGCATCGCAAAGATCGGCTCGTCGCGGAATGGATCGCGCCTCACGTTCAAGTCCTGTCAACGATAGGAGTGGGTACTGTGCTTGTCAAGACAACGGCCCGGTGTGGTACCGTCGACCTCGACGCAGCGCCATCCATGCCTGATACACGTGAGTGCCCGCTTTGCGGCGGGACGATGCAGCTCAAGCAAAGTACGGTGCCGCCGGTGCCCGGATACACCAGCGCCACGCCGAAGAAGACCCTCGAGTGGGTCTGTCCTGATTGCGACTACTTCGAGGAAGCCGACGGAGAAAACGAGTAGGACGGCGCGGCCCGCTCAGCGCGCGCCGATCGTGAGCAGGACTTCCTTGCGGAGGGTATCCTCGAACTCCTCGAAATTCAGCGCCGACTCACACTCGTCGCACAGCACTTCGAGCACGGCCGGACGGCTTTCTTCCGAAACTTCCACGCGATTGTCTTCAAGGTGCACGACGTGCATCTGCAGCGTCTTGACCTGAAAGTTCCGGTCGTTGCCGCAGTTTGGACAGGTCAACGTCACGAACGGTTCCCCTTTCGCCCATCTTTCGGGCTGCGGTAAAGCTTGATTCTATGTAATTGCCGGAGGCGGGCGCAATGAAAAACGGCCCGAAGTCGAACGGCGCGGACGATGTATCAGTGAACGCGTGCGCAGAGCGGCACGCACGGCTCCACGAGATCGACGATCATCCGAGCAGTCCGGGATAGTCGACGCGGCCATCACGAACCCGCGCGAAGCTCGTGAGCACGTGCCTCGGCGCGCCGTCGGCCATGATGTGACGCACCTCGTGCCCGCGCGCCACCAGCGCATCGGCGATGAGCTGTCGATGACACTGCCACCAGACGGCCTCGGCGCACATCACGGCCGTTCGCACCGTCTCCGCCAGTTCTTCCAGCCGCGCGAGCGCGCTCTGGAACGCCGGCGTCTGCATGTAATCCGCGTAGCCGCGAAAGCTCGGATGGCGCCATCCGAGGTTCGACGAATCGCGCCGCGGCTTGCGGAGCCCGCCGAGCCCGGCGAAGTGCTCGTACCTGATGCCGGCCTCGGGCAGCGACCGCTCGAGCGCTTCACGCGCGAAGTGCGGATGGCGGCGCGATTTCGGGACGGTCCGCACGTCGGCGATACACCCGATCTCGTGACGCCGCAGCAGATCGATGAGCTCGTCGAGCGGACGCGTGGAGTGGCCGATCGTCCAGATCGTCAGGTCAGGCACGTTCCGCTTGTACGTCGTCGGCGACCGGCGCGACAAGCTCATGGACGAGGCCGGAGCTGCCGGTCCAGGTGACTGTGCCGGCGCCGCCCGAGGCGGCGACGAACAGCGCGCGGAGCGCGTCGGGAAGCACCTCGGCCAGCGCGCCCCGCGTCGGCCTGAAAACACCGTCGCTCACCGTCGCCGAGAGGTAGAGCCGATCGCGCGCGCGCGTCACCGCGACATACAGCAGGCGCTTGGTCTCCTCGCGCTCGCGTGCGACGCTGTCCTCGTCGGCCTCCGACTGGTAATCGGCGACGGCGACCGACGCTTCGCCGCCGACGCCGCTGCTGACGCGGATCGGCGCGCGCGACGTCCCGGTGCCGCGGCCCATGTTCACGACGAAGACGATCGGGAACTCGAGCCCTTTCGACGCGTGGACGGTCATCAGGCTGACCGCGTCGTGCGCGTCGATCGCCGCATTCGACTCGTCGCCGACCGCGAGCCGCTCGATGTGATCGGCGACGCGCGCCAGCGTCGCATACCCGCGATTCTGGTACCGGCGCACCATCGCACGCAGCTTCTTCAGGTTCTCGCGCGCCTGGCGGTAGCGCGGTCCGCGCAGCTCGCGGGCATGCGCGCTTTCCGCGAGCACGCGGCTCAGGAGCTCGGCCGGCGAGAGCCGATCCACCGACGACAGCCACCGCGGGATCGCGGAGCGCACCACGTCCAGCACGCGCCGATCTTCGTCCGACAGCCCGGCGGCCGCGGCCGGCAGCTCGGGGGACGTCAACGCGTCGGCCAGTCGGGGAGCGAGCCGCGCGAGGCCGCCGTCCGACAGCCGGACGATGCGCGAGCGGAGGAATGCCGCCGCGCGAAGGTTCGACTGCGGATCGGCCAGGAAGCGAAGCACCGACACCGCGTCCTGGACTTCGTCGGCATCGAAGAAACCGAGCCCCTTGTACACGTAGGTCGGCACGCCGACCTGCTCGAGCGCCTTTTCGAACTCGCGATGGGTGTCGCGCGATCGAAACAGGATGGCGATGTCGGCGGCGCGCGCGAAGCGTGCGACGCCGGTCGTCCGATCGCGCACGACGGCACGGCCGATCAGCGCGGCGATCTCGCGCGCCACCCGTCCCGCCGCGTCGGTGATGCTTCCCCCCACGACGATCCCGAGACACCCCTCCGCCGTGGCGTCCGGCTTCAGCCGGACGTCCGGCTCGACGCCAGACATCCCGATCGGAAACCGATCGGTCTCCTCGTACCGGAACCGGTCGGGCCGCTCCGGCGCCTTCTCGACCGCTTCGAACAGGTCGTTGACGAACGCGAGGATCTCCGCGCGCGAGCGGAAGCTGACCGAGATCGCGCGCCGCGGATCGTCGTCGGCCCGCAGTCCCGACACGAACGTCGACGCCTCGTCGAGCACCGTCACGTCGGCGTCGCGGAAGCCGTAGATCGACTGCTTCCGGTCGCCGACGATGAAGATCGACGGCGGAATGGCGTCCGAGGCGGCACCGAAGCCTTCGCCCCAGTTGCGCACCAGCTGCGCGACGAGCTGCCACTGCGCGCGGCTCGTGTCCTGGAACTCGTCGACGAGGACGTGCCGATAGCGCGCCTCGAGCCTGAAGCGGCTCTGCGCGAACTCGTCCATGTCCTTCAGCAGCTTCACCGCGCGCTCGAGCACACCGGAGAAATCGAGCAAGGCGTGCGCTTCGAGCGTGCGCTGGTACTCGTTCAGCGTGACGGCAAAGATGCGCCAGACGCCGCGCGACAGGACGACGTTGAGATCGCGCCTGAACGCCTGCAACGCGTCCGCGACCGCCGGCGCGATTGCCGCGGCTGCCGTCCGGTGCCGCTTCCAGGCGGCGGCCGACGCGCAGTGCTCTGCCGTGAAGCCGGTACCGGTGAACTTGTCGCCGCGCGGCTGACCGTCTGTCTTCACGAAGTACGCGCGCAGCCGATCGGCGAGCACCCGGAACGCCGCCTGCTCGTCGCGCCCGTCGAATCCCAGCGGCGTGTCTGGCGCGCAGAGCTGGCGCACGTCAGCGGCGAGCATCGCAAACGACGATTGCGCCAGCGGTCCGTCGGCGAGAAACGGGTCGACGCCTCCCTGCACGCCGCCGAGCGCGTCGCGCAGGCGGAGGGCGGCGCGCCGACAGACTTCGGCGGCGGTCAGCTCGCGCGGGCCGCGCGCGAGATATCGCCGCAGCGCCTGCGGCGCCACGAGCCGCCGATCCAGCAGCGCCGCGAGGCCGGCCCGCAGCCGCCGCTCGCCCAGCTGCGCGAACACCAGCGCGACGTCATCGTCTTCCTTCGCGACCGCGCGGCAGATCCGCAGCGCGCGATCGAGCGACTCGCCCACCAGGCGCGGCACCTCCGTGTCGTCGGCCAGGTCGAAGCCGGGATCGACGTCGGCCTCGAGCGGGAACTCGCGCAGCAGCGACAGGCAGAAGGCGTCGATGGTCGAGATCGAGATGTCGCCCAGCCGCTCCTTCAGCTCGCGCCAGCGGCCTGCGTCGAACTGCGACAGCCGTGCGGCCTCGCGGAGCCGGTCGATGATCCGCTCGCGCATCTCGGCGGCCGCCTTGCGCGTGAAGGTGATCGCCAGGATGTGCTCGGGCTCGACGCCGGCGCGCAGCAGGTTCACGTAGCGCTCGACGAGGACGCGCGTCTTGCCGGTCCCCGCCGACGCTTCGAGGACGACGTTGCGCGACGGATCGACGGCGTGCACGCGGGCTGAAGCGTCAGACGTCGCCGACATAGTCCTTCCTGCACACCTCCGCGTAGCTGCAGCTCTCGCACCTGAACACATCGTCTGGCGACGGCGGAAACTCTCCGCGCGCAATCGCGTCGATCGTGTCGGCGAGCCGCTGCTGCGCCTTCGCGAGCGTCTCCTGGCGGCTGCTCTCGCTCGCAAACAGCGGGACGACGCGCCGGGGCCCCTTGAACGCGAGGTACATCGCCTCGCCGAGCCTCCAGCCGCGACCCTCGGCCTGCAGCTGCTGCTCGGCACAGATGGCGTAGATGGGCAGCTGGAGCGCGCGCGACCTGTCAGGCGGCCAGCCAAGCTTGTAGTCGATCAGCCGAAACGTGCCGTCGCTCAGCAGATCCAGACGGTCCGCCTTGCCCTTGATCGCGATCGTCCTCGGGCCGTCGCCTGTCTGGATCGTGACGGCCCCGTCGAGCCGGTGCTCCAACAGCCGTTCGACGACCGGCACTGGGCGCTCGGCTTCCATCCTGAACACCGCCTCGCCGAGGCCCGCGGCGGCAGGCGATCCGAGCAGACGGGTCCGCTCGAGCGCCGCCTCGCCCTCGGGCACGCGCGTCAGCGCGCGGTCGACGACCGCGACGAACAGCTCGCGCGCCACCGGCAGATTCGCGGCGGTGATCGCCAGGTGTCCGGCGGCCTGCCACTCGCGGAAGAACGACTCGAACACGTCGTGGACGAACTGCCCCTGCTGCCGCGGGTTCATCACCTCGTCGTCATCCGGCTCCTCGTCGAGGCGAAGCACGTGCTGCGCGAAGAACTTGAACGGGCAGCTGATGTAGGTCTCGAGAGCGCTGACGGACCACGTCGTGTCGGCGCGCGGACCGGTGCTGCCGTGGAAGACCGGATCCTCTGCGCTCGTGCGCGACGCGCGGAGGTCGAACCACTCGCGCTCCCCTTCGGGTGCCGCCTCTGGCGACGTCAGCTCGAGCGCGAGCGCCTCGTCCGCAATCGGCGGTTCGGCGAGCAGCGGCCGCGTGTCGGTCGACAGCCTCGCGCGCGGCACCTCGTCGAGCTGGATCGATCGCGACACGATCGACTCGTCGTCCAGCATGAAGACCGAGAGCTCGATGCGCGAACGTGCCGACGCCAGCAGATCGAGGAAACGCGCATCCGACGCACCGTGACGATCCTTCTCTGAGGGCCAGCCGAGCGCCTTGAGGAGGTTCGGCGGGTAGAAGATGTTGCGGCGCGTCCGCTCGGGCCACTCGCTCTCCACGAGGCCCACGATCGTGATGTCGTCGAAGTCACCGTACCGCGCCGCCTGATCGTCAAGCAGGCGAACGCCTGCGTCGGCGCTGTCGGGGACGAACGTCGCGTCGCCGATCCAGCGTCTCACGCCGGTAGCCAGGTCGAAGCCGTTCCACGGCGGATCGTGATGGTCGCGGTGGGCGGCCGCCATGTCGCGCAGCATGCCGAGTACCGCGGCGCGGGCCCGGCTCTCCCGGGCGAACTGCGGGTGCTCGGGATCGAGCCCCGAGAACGATCGCTCGAGGAACGCGACGAGCCGCGACAGCTTGGCCGACGCCGGTTCGTCCGCCAGGAGCATTCGAAGCTCCTCGACGATCGTCACGGCGAGCGCCAAGGCCGGCAGAGCGAGGCGCCTCACGTCGCCGCCGCGCCCCGCGGCTCCCTGTTCCCACGATTGAGCCAATGCCGACAGCCGATCGGCGCCTCCAAGGTAGCGCGCGTCGCTCGAGGCTCGATCGAGCGCAGCGATCGCCTCGCCTCCGCAGGTGCCTGCAAAGCTGAAGTGCGGACTGCGCAGCAACGCGACGATCGACGTGCGCGGGAAATCGGCTTCGACGGCGTCGAGCACGAGATCGATGGCCGCCACCGCCGGTTCGGCAGCCAGCGGCAAGGCGTCGGCGACCACGAACGGGATGCCGGCCGCGCCCAGCGTGTCAGGAGCGAGATACAGGTACGGGAGCGGCTGCTTGAACACCACCGCCACGTCGTCGAACCGCGAGAGCGGTTCGGACGCGAGGCGGCGTGCGACGGCGATCAGCTCTTCTTCACGATCTCTGTGGGTGAACCACAGCGGCGCGGCGTCGCCGTCTGGCACGGGACAGATCAGCCGCGGGCGAACGGTGCGGACCGGTCCGATCAGCGCCTCGGCGCTCGTCTCTTCGAGGCCGGGCCACCAGTTGTGCAGCCGTTCGTGGAAGCCGGAAGCGAGCGTCGCGTCGGTCGCGACGATGTCGACCGCGGCGAGGTTCGGGAGCCGGTTGAGCAGATCGAAGTCTGCGACGTAGAGGCCGGCCGGGTCGGCGATCCAGTCGGGGATCGTCACGATCACGTGCGGCAGCGGTACCGCCTCGGCGTCCGACAGCAGCAGATCGCGGAGCCGATGTTCGTCGACGGCATCGTTGGCCGCCGCGCGCCGTTCGTACCCGCGGAAGGTCTCGGCGAGGAAACGGGTCTGGCGCAGCAGACGCTCCGCGCCGCGATCGTCCAGTTCGCCGCCGCCGAGCGCGTCGACGATCAGCTCCTCGAAACGCTTGAGCGACTGCGACTGACGGCGCAGCTGATCGTAGAAGCGGAGGATCTCGGCGACGAGGCCGGGACGGATCCGGAATGGCAGATCGGCGACGAGCGCGGCGGCGTCGTGCGCCGCGGCCTGTGCCATCGCGTCGCGTTCGAAACCGCTCAGCCGACGTGGCCGTACGGCGAGCCGCTCGTACAGCGCGTCGTACAGCGCGTCGCGCGTGACCAGCCGATCGCCGGCGCCGAGCCCCACGGTTCCGAACCAGCCTCTCGTCGCCCGCACGGTCTGCTCGAGCGTCGCCGCGGCGCCCCGCGTAGGCACGACGACGAGCCGCGTCGTGCCGTCCGGCTCTGTCGTAGCGTCCGGCTTTAGCCGGACATTGGAGTCGAGTGTAGTGTCCGGCTTCAGCCGGACCCTCGCCGGCTCCCCCAGCATCGTCGCCAGGGTCCTGCGGAACTCGTGCAGATCGGCGACCCGAATCAGCCGCGTGCGGCGGGCTGTGATCACCGGACGACCGGCGGACGGAGAATGGCCTGCATGTCGGTCCTCGCCCGCGCGGCGAGCATCAGCGCGCCGGCCGCCGCCGACGAGGCGTCCCACGCGCGCGCCATGTTGCCGTTGATTGCCGCTTCGCGGCGGATGCGCGCCGCGCTGTCGGCCAGCTGCGCGGCGCTGGCGAGCAGACCGTGTACCTCGGTCAGCTCGGTCGGAGGCGTAACCGCCGCGATGGCTTTCTGAATCTGCGCCGCGCCGCGGATAATCGCGCCGATCGCGTCGGGGCCCGAGCCCGCGAGGATCTTGATGTCTTCGAGCAGCGGCGCGAGCCGGTTCAGCCGCGTGAGCGATGCCGCCATCGCCGCGCGGTAGGCACGCAGCTCGGGAGCGCGGAGCGCCCACCGATCCCGCTCGAGGCGCAGCCGCCGTGCCGCGTCGAGCTGCTCCTCGACCGTCGAGACGAGCGACGCGACGACGTCGGGACGTTCCGAGCCGAGGGCCGCATCCTCGGTCTCGATCCGATCGAGCAGGCGCTGCACACCGCGGACGTCAGCCGCGCGCGCGCGCGTCGTCGCGAGCCTGAGCGTCCTGCTGCTCAGCGCCTCGTACTGGCGATCGATCGCCGTCTCGCGCGCGATGCGCGCGGCAATCGTCGTGCGCGTCGTGTCGACGAAGGCGCTCGGGAGCAGCGGCGCTTCCGATTCGAGCGAGCTGGCCGCCACCGTCAGCAGCGACCGCCGTTCGGCCGGCGAGACCGTCAGGTCGGCCGCCTTCAGCGTCTGCTCGATCGCCTCCTGCGAGCCTGGCGGCGGCAGCAGGATCTCGACCGGAGGCGGCGGATCGCCGGCGGCGACGAACGTCAGGTCGAACGTGCTCGAGCCCAGCGCGGCGCGCAGCTCGGCGATCGCCTCGTCGAGCGTCCCGAGCATCTGCTGGATCTCGTCGCGCTTGTAGTTGTAGTGGGCCGCGGGCCACTCGGCGAGCATGCGCCTCGCCTTTTCGACGATGGCAAGCCGTCCGGCGGGATCGGCCGTCTGCCCGACGTCGTTCAGCGCCTGGGCAATCTCGCTCGACAGCAGGACGTAATCGGCCTCGGCTCTCGTGTCGAGATACCGCTTCGCCCGCACCGACTCGGCGTAGTTGAGCGTCCGCTCCCAGTCGACGCGATCCGACGGTATGGTGATCAGCTGCAGTTGTGGCGCCGCGGCGGACGCCGACGTCGGCATCGAGAACACGACGCGATCGTCGAGGCGGACGATCTCGCCGTAGCTGACCAGCGTCGTACCGTCCTTCAGGAACACGCGAAACAGCGGGGCGGTATCGGCAGCGTTCGCCGAAGCGGGCGTGGCGCCGGCCGCGGCCTGGGTCGCCGCGTGGAGTGGCGTCCAGCCGCCGGCGATCGAGAGGCACGCCACCGCGACGCCCGCCAACCGGTGGCACTTCATGAACCGTTCAAGCGTACGGCGCGGGTCCGGGAGCGTCAAGCTGTGGAAAACCTGTGGACGCGCGGTGCATAAGCTGTTGAACGCGCGTGGACGAAAAAAGAATTCGTGTCCTTTCCCGCACGATCGGTTCGGACCGTGGCTGTGCACGGGCGTTTCGTACGGCGCTTCGCTTGATCGCGTGTAACGACCGCGTGACAATCGGTGCCGTTCCCAGCAGACAACCCGGCGTCGGTTCATGACTGTGCATACGGCTGTTCACCGCTTTGAAGAGACGATTGGCGGTCGCGCGTACCAGATCGAGGTCGCGCCGATCGACTCCCACCGCTGGCGGGCCTACATCGTCAGGGTTCCTGGCGTGCCGACGGCGCTGATGCCCTTCTATGGACCGACGCCCGACCAGGCGGCAGCCGGGCTTCGCGAATGGCTGGCTCGCGCGCACGCGAAGGCCGCCGCAACTGCGAAGGCGCCTGCCCAGGCGTAACCACCCGCCCGAGGCGGCAGAGACGTCTGCAGACGGCTCCCGTGCAATAAGATCGGCGCAATGCCCCTCCGCTCCATCTCGCTGCGGCTGGCTGGCGCCTGTCTCGCGCTGCTCACGCTGGCCGGCGTGCTGACGGCTGGCGCCGCGCCGGCGCAGTCGTCCCGCGCGTCGGGCGAAGCGGCGGCGGCGTCCTCGTCCGCGGCGGGCGTTCGCGTCGCCGGTCGCCCCGACTTCGCGCGCATGGCGCGGCAGCAGGCCGAGACCGATCGTGCCTGGGAGGCCGCGAGCGTCGGCTTCATGCGGATGGAGAAGATCACCTATCGCAGTTCGCGTGACGGTCTCGAGATCCCCGCGTTCGTCTTCCTTCCGCTGGAAATCAAGGGCGCGCAGCGGCACGCCGCGCTCGTCTGGGTCCACGAAGACATCCGCGGTCACCTCTACGAGCACTACATCCCGTACATCCGCGAAGCGACCGCACGCGGATACGTCGTCATCGCGCCGGAGTACCGCGGCAGCATCGGGTACGGCCGCGCCTTCTACGACGCCATCGACTACGGCGGCGCCGAGGTCGACGACGTGGTGACGGCGGTGTCGGCGCTGAAGGCGAGATACCCGATGGTCGATCCGTCGGACATCGGGATCGTCGGGTGGAGCCATGGCGGCTTCATCACGCTGCTCTCGATATTCCGGAACCCGGTGGCGTTCCGATCGGCGGTGGCGATTGCGCCGGTGACGAACCTGTTCTACCGATTGGCACGCAAAGGCATGGAACAGCAGCGCAAGGCGATCGACCCGCAGAACCGTTTCGGCGGCCGCCCCTCGGAGCGGCCCGACGTGTACCGCTATCGATCGCCGCTGTTTCACGTCGACGACCTGCGGATTCCGCTGCTGGTGCACGTGGCCGACAACGACGAGGACGTGGACATCGACGAGACGATGCCGCTGGTCGACGCGCTGCGTGCACGCAAGCCGGAGCTCGCGGAGGTGAAGGTCTATCACAATCCGCCCGGCGGCCATCTGTTCGACCGCCGCGTATCGCCGACCGCGCACGAGCCGGAGAACACCAACGCGCAGCGTGATTCGTGGAGCCGCGTCTGGACGTTTCTCGAGAAGACGCTCGCGCCAGCCACCACGAACTGACCCGCGCAGACCTCATCGGGAACTGCGCCACAAACTGCCACAAAGCGCCACAAAGCGTTCGTTGCCCCCCTGTTGGATTGCCCACTACAATGCCTCGACGCCCGACAGCTCGCGCGTCTTTTCGACACCGCTGGACGGTGCCGGCCGCGTGAGACCCGCATATACGAGCGCAGGAGTTTCAGGATGCCCAGGAAGATGACGACCCCGGATGGCGTGCTGACGAGACGCCGGTTCCTCGAACAGCTCGGGATGGTTGGTGGTGCTTCGCTGGTGATGACGGCGATGAATTCGTGGGACCTGATGGCAGGCCAGGCCCAGGGGCGCCCGCAGCTGACCGGCCGCCCAGCCAAGAACAAGGTCATCGTTCTGGGCGCCGGCGTGTCCGGCCTCGTCACGGCGTACGAGCTGACGAAGCTCGGATACGACGTGCGCGTGCTCGAAGCGCGCGACCGGGTCGGCGGCCTGAACTGGACCGTCCGCCGCGGCACCGAGCACACGGAGCTCGAGAGCGGCGCGAAGCAGGTCTGCTCGTTCGATGAAGGTCTGTACGTCAACGTCGGACCGTGGCGCCTCCCGTACACGCACACCGGCGTGCTCGGGTACTGCCACGAGGTCGGCGTGCCGGTCGAGATCTTCATCAACGAGGCCGAGAACTCGTACTTCTATTACGAAGGCGAGCAGTTCGGCGCGCTGTCGGGCAAGCGCCTCCGCCTCCGCGAGGTGAAGGCCGACATGCTCGGCCACGTGAACGAGCTGCTGGTGAAAGCGATCGATCAGGACAAGCTCGATCAGCCGATGACGGCCGAGGACAAGGACCGCTTCGTCCGGTTCCTCATCAGCGAGGGCTATCTCGACCCGACGACCAAGACCTACAAGGCGATCGGCGAGAGCGGCCGCCAGCCGTACGACGTGAACGCGCTGCTGCGCGCCGGCATCGGCAACCGGTTCCGCTCGGTTCCGCTGAGCGACGGCACGCAGGCGGCGCCGATCTTCCAGCCGGTTGGCGGCATGGACCAGTTCCCCAAGGGGCTGGCGCGCGCCATCGGCGCGCAGAAGATCACGATGAACGCCGAGATCCAGTCGGTCCGACAGGACGAGAACGGCGTGAAGCTCGTGTACCTCGACACGAAGAGCAACAAGAAGAGCGAGATCACGGCCGACTTCGTCGCGCTCTGCCTGCCGATGCCGATCATCGCGAAGCTCGACGTGAACTTCTCGCCCGAGATGATGGCGGCGGCCAAAGCGGTCGCGACCAGCAACAGCGCGAAGATGGGGCTGCAGATGAAGCGCCGCTTCTGGGAGGAAGACGACCAGATCTTCGGCGGCCACCTGTACTCGAACCTGCCGCTCGGCGAGTTCTCCTATCCGTGCACCGGCTACTTCTCCAAGAAGGGCGTGCTGCTCGGTCTCTACGCGAACGGACCGGTCGGCACCCTGCTGGACCAGACGCCGCAGGAGCGGGTCGAGCACGTGCTGTCGAACGCGGCGAAGGTCCATCCACAGATCCGCCAGGAGTTCGAGAGCGGGTTCGGCGTGTGGTGGAAGAAGGTCAAGTACAGCGAAGGCGGGTACGCGACCGGCTCCGCCTCGGCACGCCGCGCGCAGCTGTCGAAGATGGAGAACCGCCTCGTGATCGGATCCGCCGCCGTCTGCCCGTACTCCGAGCCGGACTGGCAGGAGGGCGCCGTCGCCGCCGGCTGGCAGACGGTGAAGACGATCCACGAACGTGCAATGAAAGCGTAACGTCCGGCCTTGCGTCCGGCTTCAGCCGGACGTCAGCGTAGTGTGGGGTCCGGCTTCAGCCGGACCCTCACACCTGCCCATCCATCGCCGCAAGCAGCGCGTCGTTCTCCTCTGGCGCGCCGATCGTCACCCGCAGCTTGTCGTCCAACCCCGGCTTGTCGAAGAAGCGGACGAGGACGCCGCTCCTCTTCAGTCCCTCGTAGATCCGCCGCGCGCTCGTGCCTGACGGAACGGTCGCCAGCACGAAGTTCCCCTGGCTCGGGATCACGCGGAATCGGCGGCGGACGAGCTCCGCGCTCAGCCGGGTCCGTTCGGCCTTCACGCGCGCCCACTGTTCGCGTGCGTACGCCTGATCGTCGAGCGCGGCACAGGCGGCGGCAATCGCGATCGCGTCGCAGTTGTAGCTGTCCTTCACCTTCGCCATCTGCTCGATGATCGACGCGTGTCCAACCGCGTAGCCGAAGCGCAGCCCCGCCAGTCCGTATCCCTTGCTCAACGTCCGGGTGACGAGCACGTTGTCGTGCGCGCGGATCAGCGGCAGGCTGTCGTCCTCGGCAAAATCGACGTACGCCTCGTCTACCAGGACGAGCGCGCTGGTGCGCGCCGCCAGCGACGCGACGGCGTCCGCCGATACGCAGGTGCCCGACGGCGCATTGGGGTTGGCGAAGAAGATCGCGCGGGCACCGGTCGCGAGGAGCGCGTCGGCAGGCAGCGTCCACTCCGGTCCCCACGGCACCGGGACGAACCGGACGTCCGCGAGCTCCGCCAGCACCGGGTAGAGCGAGTAGGTCGGGTCGGGGCTGGCAAGGACGTCCCCCGGTCCGCAGTAGGTGCGCAGCGCGATCTGCAGGATGTCGTCGCTGCCGTTGCCGGCGATGACGTTCTCCATGCCGACGCCGTGCACCCGCGCGGCGACACGCCGGAAGTCGTCGGCCATCGGCGACGGATAGCGGCGCAGCGCGTCGGCGCCGATGCGCGCGATCGCCTCGAAGACGCGGGGGCTCGGCGGATACGGGTTCTCGTTGGTATTCAGCTTGACGACCCGCTCACCCGCTCCTGGCTGCTCGCCAGGGGTGTAGCCGGCCATCCGCTCGATGGTGGGACGCGGGCGAGGCACCGACACGATCCGGCAATTGTATCAAGCGGCAGCCGGGATCATCTGACCGTCCACACGTGCACCAGGTTGTCGGCCGCGACGAACGAGCGCGCCGGTTTCCACGCCGGTCCCATGTCGTAGTTGTGCGAGACGATGCGCGTGCCCCGCTCGAGCGCGCGGAGCCGCGGAAGCAACCGCGCGTTGATCGTCGGGAGCAGGTACATCGCGATGACCGTCGCCTCGGAGAGATCGGCCTCGAACAGATCCTGCAGCCGGAACTCGACCCGGTCGCTGACGCCGGCGGCCTCGGCGTTGGCGCGCGCTTCGGCAATCCGCTGCGGATCGAGCTCGATCCCCACGGCGCGCGACGCGCCGAAGTCGCGCACGGCGGCAATCGGAATCCGGCCGTCGCCCGATCCGAGATCGAAGACGACATCGCCAGGTCCGACCTTCACCGCCTCGAGCATCGCGTGGACGACTTCGTGCGGCGTCGGCACGTAGATGACGTCGAGCGGCTGCCGAACCTGGGTAGGCTGGGTGACGGCGAGCGCGGCTGCCGTGACGCCGCAGCCGCCGAGCAGCGTCAGGACGAGCGCGCCACGCACCGCGGATCGCATCATGTCGGTCCTCCTGCGCGGGTTGGCGCCAATCATACGCCTCACCCCCCTGGCCGCCGGAATACCAGCCCATGAACCGCCGGCTGGCGTAATGTGGAGGAAGCAGGTCCGGATGGTCACCGCCGATCAGTCCGAGGTCGTCGCGTTCCTCTCGTCGCCCGCTGCCCACGGCGGCCATCGCGTCGAGCGGATCGAGACACACGCCTCGATCGTGTTCCTTGCCGGTCCGCACGCCTGGAAGATCAAGCGCGCCGTCCTGTACGACTACCTCGATTACTCCACCCTCGAGCGGCGGAAGGCGATGTGCGACGCCGAAGTGCGGCTGAACGTGCGAACGGCGCCGCAACTCTATCTCGGCGTCGAGCCGATCACGCGCGAGCCCGACAGGTCGCTGGCCATCGGCGGCGCCGGCGTGCCGGTCGAGTGGGCGGTCAAGATGGCGCGGTTCGAGGATCGCGATCTGTTCGAACGGCTCGCGGGCAGCGGCCGGCTCGAGCTGGATCTGATGCGTCCGCTCGCGTCCAGCATCGCGCGCTTTCACGCCTCCGCCGAGCGCACGCCGGATCACGGCGGCGTCGCCGGCATGCGCTGGGTCGTCGACGGCAACGAGAGCGGTCTTGCCGAGCAGGGGACGGAGACGCTCGACCCGCACGCCTGTGCCGCGCTCATTCGAGCAACGCGCGAGCAGCTGCACCGACACGGCGTGCTGCTCGAGTCGCGGCGCGCATGCGGCCTCGTACGGCGATGCCACGGCGATCTGCACCTCCGCAACCTGGTGCTCCTCGATGGACGGCCGGCGCTCTTCGACGCCGTCGAGTTCAACGACGACATCTCGTGCATCGACGTCCAGTACGATCTCGCGTTCCTGATCATGGATCTCTGGCATCGGCGGATGCCGGCCCACGCCAACGCCGTCTGGAACGGCTACCTCTCCGCAACCGACGACGCCGGAGCGCTGCCGCTGCTGCCGCTGTTTCTCTCGTGCCGCGCAGCGGTGCGCGCGAAAACGAGCGCCACGGCCGCGAAGCTGCAGTCCGACGCGACGCGAGGGGCCCCCCTCGCAGGGCTCGCACAGAAGTACCTCGACATGGCGAGGCGGCTGCTGGAGCCGGTCCAGCCGTGCCTCGTCGCCGTCGGCGGGTTGTCCGGTTCGGGGAAGTCGACGCTGGCGCGTGCGGTCGCGCCAATCCTCGGCGCCGTCCCGGGTGCACTCGTCATCAGGAGCGACGAAGTCCGGAAGCGATTGTGCGGCGTCGACCCGCTGCAGCGGCTGGGGCCCGAAGGCTACACGGTCGGGATGTCGAGGCGCGTCTACGAGAGCATGGCCGAGCGCGCCGACGCCGTGCTGCGCTCCGGGCATGCCGCGATCGTCGACGCGGTGTACGCCGATCCGGTCAGCCGGGCGGCGATCGAGCAGATCGCGGCCGGTTCGAGAGTCCCGTTCGTCGGCCTCTGGCTCGATGCGCCTGAACCGGTGCTGATAGCCAGAGCCGATCGGCGCCGGCACGATCCGTCCGACGCTGACGCGTCGGTCATCAGACGGCAGGTCGACGCGGGCGCGGGCGGCATCGAGTGGTCACGGATCGACGCCGCCCCTTCGCCGCACGAGGTGGAGCGCTCGGCGATCGCGATCCTGCGCGATCGCCTTCCGGCGCTCCTCCGGCCGGCCTGACGTGGGCGCGACCGGAGACGCCGCGCCCGCAGCCTGTTCGCCGTGGCTGCCCACGGCTCGTCAGAACAGGAACTTCACCGCCAGCTGCACGACGCGCGGATCGCCGGCGGCGGTGATCGTGCCGAAAGCGGCGGACCCGACGACCGTGTTCGGCGCCTGGAACGGCGGCGTGTTAGTGATGTTGAACACCTCGGCCCGTACTTGGAGCGCCTTGCTCCCGGAAAGCGGCACGCGCCGCATCAGCGCGAGATCGAGGTTGCGATACCCCGGACCGCGGACCGGGTTGCGCGAGCTCGTGCCGAGCGTGAAGGCCGGAGCGGGCGCGAAGGCGCTGGTGTCGAACCAGCGGCTCACCGAGCGCTCGTCGGCGGGAAGCTCCGGGTCGCCGATCAGGTTCGGACGCTGGGTGCCGAATCCGGCGAACGCGTTGTTGTTGGTCGTTTGCGTCACGGCAATCGGCACACCCGACTGCAGCGTCAGCACGCCGGTGAGACTCCAGTCGTTGACGATGGCGCCCGCGAGGCCGCCGGCGCGGCTGCGTCGATTGGTGCCGAACGGCAGATCCCACACCGCCGACGCGACGAACACGTGCGGGATGTCGCCGGTCGAGTAATCGCGTTCGAGCTTCCGGTTGAAGCTGTCGGCCACCGGGAAGTTCGCCACCGGACCGGTGAGGATCGACGCGTCGAACACCGACGAGGCGTCGTCCATCAGCTTGGAGCGCGTGTAGCTGACCAGATACGAGAGACCGTGTGAGAACCGCTGTTCGAGCTTGACGTAGGCGCCGTGATAGATCGTTGTGCCGACGTTGTTGCGGTACAGGCTCACCGTCGTGTACTCGGGATACGGCTTGAGCAGCTGCGCGCGCGTGATCGTCGGATCGCCGAGCGACGAGGAGCGCGGGATGATGCCGAAGTAGGGGTTCGGCACGCGTTCCAGCAGCGAGGCGCCGGCGGCGAGCTGTTCGACGGAGAGCTGATTGAGGTTCGTATCCGGCAGCCCGACGCGCGTGATCTTCGATCCGGCATAGGCCACCTCCACGGAGATGTTCGCCGCCAGCTCGCGCTGCACCGACGCGTTCCACTGCTGCACGTACCCCGACCCGAGATCGCGGTCGACCGAGAAAACACCCTGGCCGATTCCCGCGTCGGGCGCCAGCGGGATCGGCGCCACCGTCGGACCGGCCGACAGCGCGAAGGCCGGCGTGATGTTTTCGAGCGTCCGCTGCGACACGGTCTGGAGGAACGGGAAGACCGGCGTGGTGAACGGCGTGGTGATGCCGGCCATCTCGATCCAGACGAGCCCGTATCCGATGCGCGCGACGGTCTTGTCGGTAATCCGCCCGACGATCCCCAGCCGCGGACCGAAGTTCAGCTTGTGGAGCTCACGAGCGGCGCGCGGGTTGCCGTCGCGACCGAGGTACTCGAGCTGACGCGTATCGAGGTTGAAGACCGCGGCCTGGTCGTTCTCCTCGGTCGACGGGAAGTTGAGCGTGTACCGAACGCCGCCGTTGATCGTCCAGCGATCGGACAGCCGCCAGTCGTCCTGGACGAAGTACTCCTGGAAGTGGGCGCGATTGCGGATCTCGTCCTGCTGCAGATCGATCGAGAACTGCTGCACCTGGCCGAGCAGGAAGCTGGCCAGCGGCGTTCCCGTGTTCGCCGTTCCCGGGAGATCGGTGAACAGGTTGCTGAAGGTGAACGACCCGGTTGGCGACGGCGGCTGGAGCACGTTGAGGCGCTCCCACCGGAGATCCGCGCCCGCCTTGACCGTGTGCCGCCCTTTCACCCAGGTCAGCGTGTCGGCGATCTCGGTGACACTCGTGCTGAAGTCGCTCGCGGTGTTCGGCGGCGAGCCGAGCTGCTGATAGCCGGCGATGAGGAACGTCGGCAGCGTGTCGGGAAAGCGCGCCGTCGACGGAATGCCCGGCAGGTTCAGCGCGGCCGACGCGGAGGTGCCGAGTTGCGCCGCGCTCCGCGAGACGGCGCGGCGCGTGTCGCCGATCCGCAGCTCGTTCAGCAGCGTGTTCGAGAAGGTGCGCTGATAGCTCGACGCGAACGAGTACGACGTCGTGTCCTGAGGCCCGAGCGTCCCCGAGGTCGTTCCGCTGCCGTCAGGCAGCGGCGTCACCGGAACGAACGTCTCCTGGAATCGCGTGAGCCGTCCAAACGCCTGGTCGCGGTTCGTGATCCGGTGATCCAGCCGGACGCTGAACTGATCCTGATCGACCGTCTCGTTGTCGGTACGGCGATAGTTGTTCGCCGTCCCGGCGCCCGTCGGCATCGGGTAACGCTCGAGCAGCGCGCGCGCAACCGGATCCATCCGGCTCACGGGAATGGCGTTGCCGGCGAACTGGCTGCGGCTGACGCCACTGCCGGGAAGCGGCACCGTCGTGGTCGGATCGTAGATGACCGGCACGCGGCCCCCGATCGACTCGGTGAAGACGCCCTGGCGCTGCAGGACCGTCGGAACGGTGGAAATCACCGTGCGGCCGATCGTCTGCCGCTGTCCCTGATAGTCCACGAAGAAGAAAGTGCGATCGCGGCGAATCGGACCGCCGAGCACCCCGCCGAACTGGTTCCGCCTGAACTTCGGCTTGACCGGGTTGGTCGACGCGAAGAAGTTGCGCGCGTTCAGCGACTCGTTCCGGAGGAACTCGAACACGGTGCCGCGCACGACGTTGCTGCCCGACTTCGTCGTCAGGTTGACGACGCCGCCGTTGAAGCGGCCGAACTCCGCGGGCGGGCTGTTGCTCTCGATCTTGAATTCCTGAATCGCGTCGACGTTCGGGAAGAACGCCACCTGGCCCGGCTCCGGCTGCAGCACGGAGATGCCGTCGAACAGGTACTCGTTCGTGCGTGGACGGCCGCCGTTGATCCGGGGGAGCGGGGCGGCGGGAGGCGGCGGCATCGCCACGCCCGGCACGAGCGTCGCGAGGCTGATGAAGCTGCGCCCGTTCAGCGGCAGCTCGACGATCCGCTGGTTGTCGACGACGTGGCCGAGGCCCGAGGAGTCGGTGCGCAGGAGCGGCGCGTCGGCCGTCACGGTCACCGCTTCGGCGACACCGCCCACTTCCAGTTGGAGGTCGACGCGGATCGTTTCGCCCGTCGCGAGCTGGACACCCTCGCGTGTCAGCGGCCGGAACCCGGCCAGTTCGACCTGCACGCGGTAGCGTCCCGGCTGAAGGCCGGCGACGACGTAGCCGCCGTCGGCGCTGGTGAACGTCGTCCGCGACGTGCCGGTCGCAACCGCGGTGACCGTGACCGTCGCGCCCGGCACCGGCGCGCCAGCCTGGTCGACGACGTCACCCGCCAGCGTGCCGCCGGCGATCTGCGCCATCGCGGCGCTGGCCGCCAGCAGACACGCCGCCAGCAGGCACACACACCCTCTCCATCGACCTCCCATTCGCCCTCCTGATCGAAAGACTGTAGATCGGATTGATACGGTCATCAACCCGTCTCAAATCGACTCGATCCTGTTGGAGCGTGCGAATTTGATCGTGCGTAGGGCCGGGTCTGAAGACCCGGCCCTACATATGTCTCGGGAGGGGCGGCAGATCGTACGTAGGGGCGGGTCTTCAGACCCGCCCGATCCGCGGACAGGTGACCTGCACGCCGGTCGTGCGTGGGAAATATCAGAAGACGAGGGTCCGGTCCGCCCACTGCACCCAGTCAGTCAACTGGCTCAGCGAACTGCGGTGAGACCCTTCGGCGAGATGCTCGTCGCGCAGACCGCGCGCGTCCATGCAGCTCGAACAGACGCCAATCTCGGCGCCATGCTGCCCCACCTTCCTCAACATCTGCTCGACGTTGTAGTAGCCCGCGGGCACCTTCTGCCCCGACGCCGCGCACGCCGCGGCATCGCCGATCAGGAACAGCTTGACCTGCTCGCCGTCGCGGCCGGCCAGCGCGCCAGCCAAGCGGAGTGCGTTGTAGCTCCGCTCCGTGCCGTACGGGGGATCGTTCAGGAGAAACAGCGTCTTGGCCATGTGGAAATCCTACAGCGCGCCGCGTCGTGCCGACAGGCGGCCGCAATAGTTAGTGATGCAGATCCGATTGCAAAGGTGACATCGCGGCGAAGAGCAGGCGCCCGCTGTCACCAGGACCGCTGCACCCGCATCTCTTCACCGTCAATGACACGAAAGCTGTTGTGGCCGGTCTTCGCCGGCGTGCTGGTAACGATGACCGCGGTGCCGTCGCGCGCGCAGGATGCGCTGACCGTCGAACAGGCGATCGAGGAGGCCCTGGCGCGAAATGCCTCCCTCCAGGCCGCCTCCGCCGGCGTCGTCGAGAGCGAGGCCCGGATCACGGCGGCCCGGGCCGGATGGTTTCCGCGTGTCTCGGTCGCCGAGACCTGGCAGCGCGGCGACCAGCCGGTGTTCGTCTTCAGCTCGCTGCTCGCCGCCCGGCGGTTTGGCGCCGCGAACTTCGCAATCGACGCGTTGAACCATCCGGATCCCGTCGGGTTCTTCCGCACGTCGGTCGGGATCGACCAGATGCTGTTCGACGGGGGACGGCAGCAGGCCGCCGTCGACGCCGGACGGGCGCAGCGCGACGTAGCGCGATCCGCGCTCGACGAAGCACGGGCGCGCCTCGCCGTCCAGGTCGCCGAGGTCTACGGTCAGATTCTCGCGGCCGACGCCGGAGAACGTGCAGCAGCCTCTGCGCTCGACACAGCGCGGCAGGATCGCGCCAGCGCCGCGGCACGACGTGACGCCGGCGTCGCCACCGACGCCGACGTCCTCGCGCTCGACGCCTATGTCGCCGCCCTCGATCAGCGGCGCATTCAGCACGAAGGCGACGGGTCGATCGCGCGCGCGACGCTGAATCGTCTGCTCGGCTCGCCAGTCACGCGCACCTACCAGCTGATCGCGCCGCCTCCCTCCTCGCTCGACGACTCCGCGTCCGTTGACGTCGACGCGCTGCTGAAGGAAGCCGAGGCCAACAGACCGGAAATCCGTCGTGCCGCCGCTGCCCTGCGGATCGCCGATTCGGAGCGACAGGGCGCCGTGGCGTCGTGGATGCCGCAGGTCGGTGCGCAGGCAGCCTTCGACGTCAGCGGCACCACCTTCTCCACCCGCGCGTCGTCCTGGATCGTCGGCGCGGACGCGCGCTGGAGCCTGTCGCTCGGTGGAGCCGAGCGGGCACGGGTGAAGGCGGCCTCGGCGGCGCGCATGCGCGCGCAGGCCGACGCGGACGATGCGCGCGCGGCGGTCCACGTGGACGTCGTGACCGCCCTTCGCCGGCATCGATCCGCCGCCGCACGTGTCGAGTCGGGGCGCACCGCGCGAGAGCAAGCGCGCGAGAGCGCCCGCATCGTGCGCGACCGCGTCGACGCCGGCCTCGCCACCATCACCGACCTGCTGCGGGCGTCGACCGCCGTGCTCGACGCCGACGCGCAATGGACGGCCGCGACCGTCGACCTGCTCGTCGGCGAAGCGCAGCTGCAGCGGGCGCTGGGACGACATCCATGACGCGAGGTTGGCTGTGAAGAGGATCGCATTGATGACGGCGTGTGCCGCGTTCGCGGCGGGCTGCCAGCCGGCGACGACCGCGACGCACGAGGAATCCGCGCCGATTGCCGTGACCACGGCGGTCGCACGGCAGGCGGATCTGCCGGCGGCGTTCGAAGCGGGCGGCATCGTCCGCGCGCGACACACGGCGCTCGTGGCAAGCCGCCTGATGGCGCCGGTGACAGCGGTGCACGTGCGGGCGGGCGATCGCGTGCGGCAGGGCGCGCGGCTCGTCACGCTCGAGGGACGCGAGATCGCCGCGAACGAGGCGCGTGCGGCAGCCACGCTTGCGGGCAGCGCCGAGACTGTCGCGAGCGCGGAAGGCGCTCTCCGGTCCGCCGAAGCTGCGCTGGCGCTCGCGCGCGCGACGCGCACGCGCATGGAGACGCTGCACGAGAAGCGCTCCGCGACGACGGACGAACGCGATCGAGCGGTGGCGGCCTTCGAGGCGGCCGAAGGCCAGGTCCAGAGCGCGCGTGCCTCGCTCGCGGCGGCGGTCGCCACACGTCAGGCCGCGTCGGCGGGACGCGACGCCGCCTCCGTCGTCGCGTCGTACACCATCCTGACCGCGCCGTTCGACGGCATCGTCACCGAACGCCGGGTGGATCCGGGCGACATGGCGACGCCGGGGCTGCCGCTGTTGATTCTCGAAGATGCATCGGCCTTCCGTCTCGAGGTGACGATGGACGAGGCGCGCGCGGCGGCGATTCAGCCTGGACAGGACGCCGACGTGTCGCTCGACGATGCGGGCGGCCGAACCTGGGTGAAGGCCAAGATTGCCGAAGTCGCCCGCGTCGATCCGCTCGCGCACAGCTTCACAATCAAGCTGGATCTGCCTGCGGAGGTCGCATCGCGCTCGGGCGTCTTCGGACGCGCCAGGTTCGCCGGGCCGGTCAGGCGCACGCTCGTCGTGCCCGCTTCGGCGACGATCCGGCGCGGCCAGTTGACGTTCGTGTTCGCGATCGACGGCGAGGGGCGCGCTCGACTTCAGCCGATCTCGCCCGGCGCCGCCGGCGATGCCGGCATGGAGGTTCTCGCCGGCCTCGACGACGGCGCACGCGTCGTCTCTGCTCCGCCGCCGGCGCTCGTCGACGGCCAGCGCGTTCGTGAGGAGCAGCGATGACGGCCACTGTCGGCGTCGCGGGTCGAATCGCGGCGGCCTTCCTGCACTCGAAGCTGACGCCGCTGGCCATGCTGGCGTCGCTGCTCCTTGGCGTCTACGCGGTCGTTGCCCTGCCGCGCGAAGAGGAGCCGCAGATCATCGTCCCGATGATCGACGTCACCGTGGAGATGCCGGGAGCTTCCCCGGCCGAGATCGAGCAGCGCGTGACGCGGCCGATCGAGCAGTGGCTCTGGGAGATCCCGGGAGTCGAGTATCTCTACTCGACCTCGAGCGCCGGCCGCGCGATGGTCATCGTGCGCTTCCTCGTCGGCGAGGACGAGGAGCGCGCGCTCGTCAGGCTCAATCAGAAGCTCGCGGCGCATGCCGCGGATCTGCCTCCAGGCTCCTCGCCTCCACACGTGCAGGCCCGCTCGATCGACGACGTACCGGTCATGGCGCTGACGCTCTGGGGGCCGCGCTACGACGACGTCGCCCTGCGGGCGTTCGGTCGACAACTCGAAGAGGCGATCAAGGATCTGCCCGACGTCTCCGAGACGACGCTCATCGGCGGGCGGCCGCGGCAGGTGACGATCGACCTCGACCCGGCGGCGCTCGCGGCGCGTCAACTCGATCCGCTCGCCGTCGAGCAGGCGCTCGGCGCAGGCAACGTCCGCCGGCCCGCGGGCGACGTGGTCGTCGCCAATCGTGCGACGCGCGTGGAGAGCGGGTCGTGGCTCGACTCGGTGGAGGCGGTCCGCAACATCGTCATCACGCCGCGATCCGGCGTACCGGTCCGCCTGTCCGACGTCGCCACGATCGCCGACGGCGGCGGAGAGCCGGCCAGCTACGTGATGCAGCACCCGCGACCCGGCGAGGCCTTTCCCGCCGTGACGCTCGCCATCGCGAAGCGGCAGGGCGCGAACGCCACGACGCTGACGCGCGCCGTGTCCGCGCGGGTCGAGGACCTGCGCGGCTACCTGCTGCCGCGCGATCTCGAAGTATCGATCACGCGCGACTACGGCGAGACCGCCGCGCACAAGTCGAACGAGCTGCTGTGGCACATGCTGCTCGCCGTCATCTCGGTGTCGGCGCTCATCTGGCTCGCGCTCGGGCGCCGCGAGTCGCTCGTGGTGCTCACGGCGATTCCGGTCACGCTCGCCCTGACGCTGTTCGTCTTCTCGCTCTACGGCTACACGCTCAATCGCATCACGCTGTTCGCGCTGATCTTCTCGATCGGCATCCTCGTGGACGATGCGATCGTCGTCGTCGAGAACATCGTCAGGCATGCGCGGGCCGCGCGCGGAGAGGAGGCCGGAGCGCTCGATCGTGTGGCGGTCGTGGCGGTGAACGAGGTCGGCAACCCGACCATCCTCGCCACGCTGACGGTGGTGGCGGCGATTCTGCCGATGGCCTTCGTCGGCGGGTTGATGGGTCCGTACATGCGGCCCATTCCGGTCGGCGCCTCCGCGGCGATGGTGTTCTCGCTGATCGTGGCATTCGTCGTGACGCCGTGGGCCGCCGTGCGGCTGTTGAACCGTCCACATGCGGACGAGCACACACGCGAGGACGCGCTGACGCGCCTGTATCGCCGCGTCATGCACGCGCTCATCACGCGTCCCGCGCAGCGGTACGGGTTCCTCGTCGTCGTCGCCGTTCTGCTCGTGGCCGCCGCCGCGCTGGTGCCGGCAGGCCTCGTCACCGTGAAGATGCTGCCGTTCGACAACAAGAGCGAGCTGCAGGTCATCGTCCGGATGCCGGAGAACGTTCCGCTGGAGACGACCGCCGGCGTGACGTCGGCGCTCGCGGACGAAGCGCTGCGGGACGAGGACGTGGAGAGCGTGCAGAGTTACACGGGAACCGCGTCGCCCTACACCTTCAACGGGCTCGTGCGGCACTACTTCCTCAGGCAGGAACCGAACCTGGCCGACCTCCAGGTGATGCTGAGTCCCGCCGACGAGCGCAAGGCGCAGAGCCACGCCGTCGCGACGCGTCTGCGTGAGCGGCTCGCGCCGGTGGCGTCACGGCTCGGCGCACGCATCCAGGTCGTCGAGGTTCCGCCCGGACCGCCGGTGCTGCAGACGCTCGTCGCCGAGATCTACGGCCCCGATCCGGATCGCCGTCTCGCGCTCGCGCAGCAGGTGCGCGAGACGTTCGAGCGAACGGCCGGCGTGGTGGACGTCGACTGGTACGTCGAATCGCCGCAGGAGCGGGCGCGGCTCGACGTGGACGACGAGAAGGCGCGCGCGGCGGGGTTGTCGGCGGCGCAGGTGGCGTCGGCCGTCGTGATGGCGGGCCGCGGCGCCTCGGCGGGGCTGCTGCACGATGCGCGCGCGCGGGAGGACGTTCCGATCGTGCTGCGCCTGCCTCGCGACCGGCGCGGCACGCTCGACGCGATCCAGAGCGTGCGCCTCGACGGACGGCGGCCGGTCGCCATCGGGGAGCTGACGCGCGTGGTGCGCGGCGAGCAGGAGCACAGCCTCTATCACAAGAACCTGCGGCCGGTGACCTACGTGACCGGCGACGTGGCCGGCGCGGTCGAGAGCCCGGTCTATGCGATTCTCGCGATGAACCGTGCGCTGTCGGCGATTGTGCTGCCCGAAGGATACCAGTTCGAGATCTTCAACGCCGTGCCGCCGACCGACAGCACGGCGTACGCGATGAAGTGGGACGGCGAGTGGCACATCACGTACGAAGTCTTCCGGGATCTCGGTCTCGCCTTCGCGGCCGTGCTCGTGCTCATCTACATCCTCGTCGTCGGCTGGTTCCAGTCGTTCACGACGCCTGCGACGATCATGCTGGCGATCCCGTTCTCGCTGGTCGGCATCCTGCCTGCGCACGCGGCGCTCGGCGCCTTCTTCACGGCGACGTCGATGATCGGGTTCATCGCCGGCGCCGGCATCGTCGTGCGCAACTCGATCATCCTCGTCGACTTCATCGAGCTGCGCGTGCGCGAGGGGATGTCGCTCGAAGAGGCGGTGGTCGACGCGGGCGCCGTGCGGTTCCGGCCGATGGCCCTGACGGCTGCCGCCGTCATCGCCGGGTCGGCGGTCATCCTCTTCGACCCGATCTTCCAGGGGCTGGCGATCTCGCTGATGGCGGGCGAGGTCGCCTCGCTGCTGCTGTCGCGCATGACCGTGCCGATCACGTACTACCTGACCCATCGCCGACTCAATCAAGGAGTGACCCCATGACCGTCGAACGTTGGCTGCGTCTGATCGCCGGCGCCTTCGTCACCGCGAGCGTCGCGCTCGGCGTCTTCGTGCACCCGTACTTCTTCTGGCTCACCGCGTTCGTCGGCGTGAACCTGGTGCAATCGGCGTTCACGAACTGGTGTCCGATGATGAGCATCCTGCGGCGCGCCGGCGTGCACTGACCGTCGCCGCACGTGCGTCCGGCGGGGGCGTGCGTGGCCTCCGGCTTCAGCCGGACGTACTCTGCTGAACGTGTGTCCACGACAACTCATTTAAGCCAATCATCGAGAAGAACGAAGGCCACGAAGGGCAACTTTTCCTGTGACCATCGATTCTTCGTCTCTTCGTGTCGTCGTGATGGCATTTGTGGGATGAGCTCTAATATTCGGCGGCACCTCCTGCAATCAACCACTTCATCAATCGGTTGCGGCGCGATGTACAGGCGTCCACGTCGTGCGCATGCAACAAGCGGTGGCTCATCGAGGCGGCGGCGGTCCGAGTAGCCGTTCGTCGATCTCTTCGCACGAACGACGGCATCGGAATTGGTTACGGATCGTCGAGCTCACCAGGTCCAGGGAGGTGAACCATGACGTCGATGCTCTCGTGGGTCTCGTTGGCGTTCGCGATGATCGTCGCTCCGGCTCTCAGCCAGGGTGGAAGCACGACGGCGACGTGGCTGGACCAACCGACACCTGCCTCCTGGAACAGGCCCGGCGCGTCCATCCCCGCCGCGCCAGAGGTGCAGGAAACGGTCGATCAGAGGTGCAGGGCACAGGCACGCCCACCGCAGCTGGACGAAGACAAGCGGGTGCACGAGCAGGGCTGGGATCTCGTCGGCGCGTTCCAGGGCGGCTGGCAGATGCTGGTGATCCGTGGGACCGCGAGCTACGACGGCATGTGCCGCCCGCGGCAATACCAGGATTTCGTCTTCGCGAACGGCACCTTCGCGGGCACCCTTTCACCGCAGCCGATGGACAGCCGCGCCGACGGCTCGCTCATCCGGACTTCGCTGCAGGGTCCGTCTCGACTGGCGGCGGAGTATGCGCGCTACGGCGAGAACGATCCGTTGTGCTGTCCGACGGGGACGACGACCGTCCTCTTCGAGATCCCCAACGGCTCACCATCAGTCCAGCCGATCTCGTCGTCGACGACGAAGCGATGAGCGCTGCGGAGCTCTCGAAGAAGCGCGATCGGATCCACCGAGGCCGGTGTTCACGCCTGTTGTGCTCAGGTCGCGTCAGGGGCGCACGCTCAGGCGAACCCACGCAGTACGGCCCGGCTCACGCACCTGTGCCGTCTGCAGTGCGTAGCCCGGAATCGCCACGCTTTGCCTGTTGATGTGTTCCGCGTAGACCGCGTTCAGCACGTTGTCGACGCCGGCGGTCAGCTGCGCCCAGCGCGTGACCTTCCAGCCGCCGTTGACCGACACCACGGCGAAACCATCGGTGGGCGCGAAGTCCCGTCCGACAATCGTCCCTTGACCCGCGGCCACCCGGCGCTGTGCTGCCGCGAGGCGCGTGAGTCCGCCAAGCGACCAGCGGCTGCCGTCGTACTGCACGGTCACCCTCGTTTCGAGCGGCGGCATCTGCGCCAACGGAAGGTCGTCGGTCAGGTTCGCGCCGCGCGCGTACGCGACCGAGCCGTCGACGCTCCACGCGGTGCCCCATCGCTGCGTCACGCCCAATTCGGCGCCACCGGAACGCGCGTCGACATTGCGCGTCACGACCGCGGACCGCGTCGTCCCCATCATCCCGGACTTGGGATAGTTCGACTGAATCAGGATGAAATCGTCGATCCGATTGACGAACACCGAGAGATAGCCCGAGGTCGACGCTCGATCGAACCGGACACCGGCATCGAGCTGCGTCGTGGTTTCGGGTCTGGTCTCGAAGGCCGACACCGACATCTTGCTTTCGCTGGTCGCGAGCTCCCAGAAGTCGGGGAACCGCGTCGCCCGGCCGAGACCGGCATAGAGAGTAACCGGCGATCCCGTCGCTTTGCGTTCCAGGCGCGCGAACCCGCTGCCGAGCACGTCGACACGACGGAGCCCCGCGGTCGGGTTTGGCATTTGAGCCATCATCGACAGCGCGACCTGCTGGCGCTCGTCCGTGGCCGTCCATATGTCAGCGCGCACGCCGCCGATGATCCGCGTCTGTGACGAGACCAGGTAGTTCAGTTCGCCGAACACGCCGGTCGTCAGGAATCGCGCGTCGTCGATGCGTGGGAGGTTCTCGTACGGCGCCAGATCCTGGCGCATGGTGTTGCGAGAGCGATGCTGATTGCGCTGCAGGTCGGCGCCTGTCTCGATCAGGGCCCGTGAAAGCGTCCAGGTCGTCATCGCGCGGCCGCCGAACGTAGTGCGATCGGGATTCATCGCCATGGGCGTCGTCATCGCCGGGTCGGTCGTGCGCAGCGTGTAGTTGTCCATGACGTGATCCATGTAGTTGTAATAGGCGCTGACCTCGACCCGATTCAGCATTGGCCCGAGCTGGCGCAGCTCGACGTCCGCGTTCACGCCATTGCGACGAAATTTCGAGCCGTCCACGCCGCGATCGGCATAGGCGGCGTGACCATCGCTCAAGTGGTGCGTCACCTCGAGGCGCGCCTTGTCACTCGGCGTCCACCCGATCGAGGTGTCGGCGTTCCACCGCATGTACTGGGAGTGCACCGCGTTCCCGTCGCCGTCGTGGTAGTCGCCCATGGCGGAACGGCTTCCGAGCCCGCGCACATAGAAGAGGCGATTGCCCGCGCGGAGATCGAAGACCTGATCGTTTCGCCCCCAGGCGCCAAAGGTCGTGCTGCCGTTGGCCTGAAACATCGGTTCGGACAGTCGCTCGTTCACACGCTCGAACAGCACCGTTCCCGCGCTCGCCGCGGCACCATGCTTGACCGTCTGTGGGCCCTTGATCACCGTCACGACGTCGTAGGTTTCGGGGAAGATGTAAGCCGTCGGCGGATCCATCCGGTTGCTGCACCCGCCAAGCAACGCCGCGCCGTCGGCAAGAATCGCCAGGCGCGATCCCGCCATGCCCCGCAGGACCGGATCGGCGGCGGAGCCGCCCTTGCGCACGGTCGAGAAGCCTGCGATCGTGGCGAGATAGTCGGCTCCATCGTGCGCGGGAATGGGCTGCCGCGGCTGCCGCGGATCCATGACGACCTCCAAGGGCGCCCGCTCGGCCACAGCCGTCACCACCACTTGCTCGTTGCGTGCCTCGATCGCCAGCGTCGCGGTCATCGTCACGCCGTTCCGCATGGCGTTGTCGACAGGCCGGCGCAGCGTGCGAAACCCAAACGCGGAGATCTCGATCTCGTGAGCCTCCGCTCGACTGACGCGAACCCGCCACGTCCCGTCGGCCGTCGTGGTGGTGCGGGTCAGCTCCTGGCCCGAACCGCCGCGGATGACCACGGCGGCGTTCTGAATCGTCCGGCCCGAGACGTCATACACCTCGCCTGACAGGGCCACGTCCAGCGGTTGCGCTGATGCGAGCGTTCCGGTGGCCAACGAACACAACGACACGATCAGGATGCACACGGACTTCATAAACGCTCCACGAGACAAACGGATGACACGACGCCTGAAGAACGCGGGAACACACGTCCGCACGTCCTTGATGCGCGTCGTTCAGGCGATTCTAGAGAGCGTCTGGGCGGGTCATCTGCGACATGTTGTCGCAGGCTGACGCCTTCGTGATGTCAACGAGGTCCGGGGAACTTGGCGAGCTTGCGTTGGAGAGAACGGCGATGCATCCCGAGCTGTCGGGCGGCCTCCGAGATATTGCCGTCGCAATCGGTCAACACGCGATGCAGATGCTCCCACTCCACGCGCGCGAGGGACGGTGGATCGGTCGTGAGATCGCGCGGACGCGAAGCGAGGCCATGCTGAAAGGCCGCCAGGATCCGGTCGGCGTCCGTCGGCTTCGTCAGGTAATGAACCGCCCCGAGGCGCACGCTCTCGAGCGCCGTCGCGATGCTCCCGTAGCCGGTGAGCACGACGATCGCGGTCGACGGATCGACCCGCTTGAGCTCCCGAACCACGTCGAGCCCCGACTGATCGGGAAGACGAAGATCGACGACGGCCATCTCCGGGCTGTCACGTTCGGCGTGGCGAATGGCCGACGCCGCGTCCGGCACGCCGACGGCGTCATACCCTCTGTCGTTGAACGCCGCGACCAGCAGCTTTCGAAACAGGTTGTCGTCTTCGACGACCAGGATCGTCGGAACGATGCGCGACATCAGGACCGTCGGGGCAATTCGAACACGACCGAGGTACCGGTCCCCAGGATCGAGCGGAGGCGAAGCCTGCCTCCCATCTGATCGACGAACGCGCGAACGAGAAAGAGGCCGAGGCCAAGGCCGGCGCCAGCCGGCTTGGTGGTGAAGAACGGCTCTCCCACGCGAGACTGCTCCGCCTCGCTCATCCCGCGCCCGCGATCCACGACCTCGACGCGCACGCCGTCGTGCTGCTCGACGCGCAAGGTCACACGCTGGCTCGGCGACGATGCGTCGAAGGCGTTGCGGAGCAACGCGATCAAGGCCTGTCTCAGCGGCTCTGCCGGCACCTCGATCGGTTGCGGATCCGGCGGCAGGGTCACGTCGAGACGCTGCGCCAGCGAGTCGCCCAGTCGCCCCTTGATGTCCTCGACGAGACGCCTCAACACCACCGGCGACTCGTCTGCCGATGCCGTGGCCACGCGGCCGCTCAGCTGATCGAGGACGCGCCTGCACCGGTCGACCTCGCTTCGAATGAGCGCGAGGTACTCGGCCTCCCTCGGATGCGCGCTCTGAGTCCGACCAGCCATTCCACGTTCGAGCTCGCCGGCTGCCGTGCTGATCGTGCTCAGCGGCGTCGCCAACTCGTGCGCGGCGCCTGCGCCGAGCGCCAGGAGGGATGTCAGACGCTCGTTCCGTGCGGCGATGGCACGCGCCGCCGCCAGCTCGCGCTCACGCGCGGCCAGGGATTCGGATACCCGCCCCACGAAGTAGGCGATCAGCCCCGTCGCCGCTCCGAACGCCACCCACATGCCCCACAGGTGCAGCGTCAGCACCCGGCTGCTGAATGCCGGATCGTCGAATTCCAGCGGCCGGTGATAGAAGAACGTCACCCCGTACGCCACATTGGAGAGGACGCCGAGCGCGAGCGCCCATCGCGTGCCGAGCGACACGGCGGCGATGGTGATGCCGACGAGGTACACGATCCCGAAGGGGTTGAGCGGACCACCCACGAGATAGAGGATGCCCGTGAGGATGCCGACGTCGACGAGCAACGCGCCGACGATGACGGCGCGCTGCGGCGTTGGGGAACGCAACTGAAACGCGAGCGCCGCGTTCGTCGCCACGAGCGCGGCGAGCAGTCCCACGAGTGGTCCGACGGGGAGCCGGACTCGCCAGACCACGCTCGCGGCGACAGCGGCCAACGCCAGCGCGACGACCGATGCCCATCGGAGACGAACGAGCCACAGCATCACGACGGGCGACGCGTGGTCGACGTCACCGCGAACAGGCGTCGCTGGCATACGATCACTCATGACGGCCGGCCGACCGCGGCGGGCGATGTTGGCCATCTTACCGGATTGGAATCCGCGGCGCCTGAGGCGTGGCGCTCGAGCGAGATCCTACGCCGGCGGCTGCTTCGCCGGGCGAGAACGGCCGCGACGAAGCCGCTGAGGCGCAAGCGTGGAGCGTGCCTTTAACCTCAAAGGATCACATGAAGCCAACACTCATCGGCAGACGACACGTGCCGCTGGCAGTGCTCCTCATGGTCATCGCGGGCGCAGCGGCGATGGCACAACCCGGGAGCCTGGCGCTTGCTGGAGATCGTCTCGAGCTCTTCGACGCGAAGGGGACGCGCGTGGCGGCGCCGGTGGCCGCCAGTCAGCCGCCGGCGTCCTCCACTTCACCGGGGCTGGCAGGGACATCGTGGCGGCTGGTCGAGTTCGAGGGCGGTGATGACACAACACTTACGCCCGACGATCGGACGAAGTACACGATCGAACTGCTCGCCGACGGATCGCTGCGCGCGCGCATCGACTGCAATCGCGGGCGTGGAACCTGGACGTCGAGCGGCCCGGGCCAGATCGCGTTCGGCCCATTGGCATTGACGCGCGCCCAGTGCCCGCCAGGATCACTGCACGATCAGCTCGTGAAGCAGTGGGGCAACATTCGCTCGTACGTCATCAAGGACGGCCATCTCTTCCTGGCGCTGATGGCCGACGGCGGCATCTACGAGTTCGAACCGGTCGTCAACTGACCAGGGACGACCTCGCCGCGCGCACGTCGGCGAGAGACGCGAGCATCTGCGTGAGCGCACGCTGCCCTTCAGGCGGAAGCGAGGAGCACCATCACGCCACGGGTCAGCACGCCGGCCGTGAGGCGACACCTCGTTGCGACATCAGGACCGGAGTCCGCGCGGATGTGCCGCGAGGAAGGACCAGGTATGGCCAGGCTCGTGTTCGGGATGAACCAGTCCCTGGACGGCTACGTCGATCACACGGCGTTTGCGCCGGACCCGACGCTCTTCCGCCACTTCGTCGAGGAGGCTCGGACGCAGGCAGGCAGCGTGTACGGTCGCAAGATGTACGAGATCATGCGTTACTGGGACGACGATCATCCTGAATGGGACGCGGACGAGCGTGCCTTCGCCGCGGCGTGGCGGAAGCAGCCGAAATGGGTCGTCTCACGTACGCTGACGTCGGTCGGCCCCAACGCGACGCTCATCGGGGATGATCTCGAGAGCGCAATCCGCACTCTGAAGGCCGAGCACAACGGGGAGATCGAAGTGGCTGGGCCGAACCTGGCGCACAGTCTTACCGAGCTTGGCTTGATCGACGAGTATCGAATCTACCTGCACCCCGTCGTGCTCGGTCACGGCAGACCGTATTTTGCCGGCCCTCGGCCGCGGCTCCGTCTGAAGACCAACGATCGGATTGGCGAGGACGTGATCAGGTTGACCTACGTTCCTGCCTGATCTCGCGACTCACCGAAAGCGCCGCCGCTGACGTCTGGTCTGGGGTTCGGGGCGGCTACTGCTCGCCTCCCTGGAGAGCGGCTTGGACCGTCTTTGGCTTGGCGGCCCGCTCGAGGTGGTCCAGCACGCCTTCCTGTCGAAGGAGCGTCATACCCAAACGCTGTTCTGACACACCGTCACGAAGACGATAGTCAAAGCGTGGTTGCCCGCCCGTGACGTCGGCAGCGAAATAGAGGAACTTCACTCTCGGATCTGAAAGGATGTTCGGAACCACCTCTCCGACGTGCGATGCCACCAGGACTAGCGCCGCGGGATGTGCTGCCAGTCGTGCGATCACGCCCAATGTCGCTTCGGCGGCGTCATGGACGTTGGTACCGCGAAACGGTTCGTCAATGACGGCGACGGCAGACCCGTGGCTGTCCAATGCGCTCGCCAACGCTCCGATTCTTCGGACTTCGGCGAGATAGAAGCTCTCCCCGGCAGTCAGATTGTCCACGATTTGAACGCTGGAAAAGATCGTTCCAACCGGCGCAAACTCCATCGACCGGGCAGGAACACCGGCGCCGACGTGCGCGAGCAAAAGGGCCAAGGCTATCGCCTTCAAGAAAGTCGATTTGCCAGCCATATTGGGGCCGGTTATGAAACAGACACGGACATGGTCATCAAGCGTGAGGTCATTGGGGACGGCGCTTCGACCGAGGAAAGGGTGATAGAGACCAACAGCCCGCAACTGTGACGACGGCCGAGGATACGTCCAGCCGTGCTCCGTTGCCGCTACGCCGACGCTCCAGAGTGCCTCCACCTTACCCGCACACTCGAGCAGGCTGACGAGGCTTGATTTCGCAGTGTCTCGCGCAAGTTGATCGAAGACGAGAATCGACGCCGATGTCCCAGCCATTGCGAGCCGGCATAATTCTCTGATCGCATCCATCTCCGTTATCGCGCCGATTTCGGCGGCAAGTGCGACGAGGATGGCGGAGTCGGCGCTCGTGAATCGTTCGCGCAGTTCCGCCATGGACCGGAGGAGCGATATCACGAGCGTCCGGCCGTGCGTCACGTCCTGAAGATCCTGTCGGTACCATTTCCGAAGACGGATCATTGGAGGCATGCGGCCAGGCAGCTGCCACGTCACATTCAGGTAGCGTTCGACCTCGTCGCCGGCGATTCGATCCAAGATGCCGCGATATGCAGCTGCATCCGCCGCCAGAACCTGATGAGCGCGCTGAAGCGCCAGGATGTCGTCTACGCCATGCGGTGGGTTGAGGAGTCTCTTGCGCAGCGCCTCACCCCCAACGCGTGACCGTGTCTGATTGATGAGACTCCACAGGGTCGTACCTCGCACCGTTGGCGACGGCACAACCTCCAGGTCCTGAAGCGAGGCGGAGTCTATGAACATTGGCCTGGTCCAGTTGACTGCAGCAAATCTACGGGGTCATGCAGGCTGCGTAGAACCTGTATCACTGAGACCGTCGCTCCACCGGCAGCCACGGGGAAGCCGAACTAGAATCCGTCAGCACCGCGCGTCTTGCGCGGCGTGACCAATACTATGCGCGTGGTTGGTTGTCAGCGCACGACACTCGGTGCCGCTCACCCTTTCTCGCGGACAAATTCGATCTTGGCACTGCCGCCGATGTCGCCGCCCTCAGTGGTGCCCGACATGGTGTCGCCATCGAGGGTCAATTCACACTTTGCGAACGCGACAGTTCGTCCGGGCCGTGGATGCGTCCTGAGCACGATGCGGTTCCCATTCACCGCGCCGTCGAGTGGGTGCTGATTCTGCTCGTTGACGCCGACCGATCCTGTAACCTCGTCCCCTAACTGCTTCAGGAATGCGACGCCGACCAGGGTCGAGTTGGCCGCTGAGATCGTGACCTTCCAACGCCCGGTCGCATCGGGCGCTGCGGCGCCGACGACCGACCACGCACACACCACCAATAGCGGCAGCAGGTTTCGCATGTTCATTGTCCCTTCCGATTCTCAGACACGGAGTAATAGTCGGTGGCTATAAGCGCCGACCGTCGCAGCAACGACAGCCCCAATCGGAAGACCAGCGACCAGCCATGTTGCAGGTAGGTCGCGAACGAACCACGTGGTCACTGCCGCCGCGGCAAGGGCGTAGCAACCCAATACCAGGCGGCCCAGCCGCGGTAGGCCGCGCGACCGCACGCGTCGCATCACGCGAGTATCAAAGCCGGTTGATAATTCCGGCGGCGGTCCCGCCATTGCGGCTCTCAGAAGTTGCACCATCTCGTCGTCACTGGGCATCGAGACCTCGCTCGGTCAACATCGCGCGCAGCAACAGCCTGGCGCGAAAGAGGTATGACTTGACGGTGTTCTCGGGCACGTTGAGCATGAGCGCAATGTCGCTGACGCTGGTCTCGAGCCAGTAGTGCAGCCGAAGCGCCGCCTGATACACATCGGGCAACTCCCTCACGCAGGTCAACAGAGCCTGCTGCCGCAGTCGCTCCCCAAGCTGAATATCCATGGGCGCGTCTGCCGAAACGAGTGCGTCCAGGATCTGCTCGGTGACGTGTGGCGCGCGAAATCGGGTCCGCGATTTGGCCGTCAACGCCAGATTGAGGGCAATACGGTAAATCCATGTACCGACCTTGGCGTCGCCCCGGAACGATCGAAGTCCCTGATGCACGCGCAGCATGGCCTCCTGAGCCACGTCCTCGGCGTCGCCCGCGAACTCCTGCCCAAGAACCGAGACGGCGAGTCGAAACACCGGCCGTTGATACCGTCGCACCAGCTCCGCGAATGCGTCGTCGACGCGCGAGTCGCGACAGCGTTCGGCGAGCTGTTCGTCTGTCCAATCACCGTACGTGGCAGGCTCACCGACGGAGTCTGGAGACAAGGGCGTAATACAGAATCAGGCCGACGCCAAGACTTACCATCGGTATTGGCAGCGGCCACAGGCCGTTTGGAAGGGGCCGAAGCAACGCCAGCGTCAGCATCGCGCCGCCACCGAGCGCGGTCCAGACGATACCGTGAATCAGAGGCGTCCGCGGGTCCGACATTCGAGGAGCACTCGAGGGATCCAGGGGCAGCTCTGGTAGGGGGATGCCCTTCTCTATCGCCACGAGTCGTTCCTGATGAAGCAGTTCGAGCCGGTGGCGTCTGGCCATGTGCCTGAAATACAGGTAGGCCACTAAGGCAGCAGCCAGCGAGGCAACGACGATGCCGTCTCCGACAGTGTGTCCCATTCCTGTCTCCTCGTCCTTCAGACAAGGTCACGCGCTTGCTGGTTGCAGACTGGTCGTGGCGGACCCAGAAGTCGGCCGATGGGAGGTCGTGAGCCTCAGCTCTTCATCAAGTCGCCAAGTGGTAAGTGATCGCTGGGCCGTCGGACGGAATGAATTGAGGGTTCCGACGCGCGGGAGTTGCTGTCGATCATGATGCCGAGACAGGTCTACACCCCCGTACTCGATGCCGCGAAATCTGCCGTGAACCTAAGATGAAAACGGCCCGCATACGACGACCGCGGCGCGCAGCGGCGCCGCGCGCGTGCTGTCCGAGGATCTCAATCCAGGACAGATCATCTCAGGCGTGACGGTGGTCAATCCGTTCGCGGAAGCTCAAGCCGTGCCGAGGCGGGCCGGCAGCCACCACGACAAGCATTGAAACGCTTCCGGCGCCGCGCGTGCGAGCGACTCGCACGACGCCAGGACTAGTAGGACTATTCGCAGACCAACTCGCGCTGCTGCAGCCGACTCCCGGCTACATGCGGCTGCTGAAAAGAGTCCGTGCTGTGCATCTGGGAAGCGCGAAAGGCAGCCGTCCGCGAGGAGCTCGACGTGGAAGGCATCCTGGCGTTCGCAGAACCGTTCTGCCGCGTGCCGACGACCTGTCTTCCCTCGACCAGCGACAGCGGTTCCAACAACTGTTCTTTCCCGACGGAATCGCGTTCGACGGGAATCGCTTTGTTGGAACCGGCGCAAATGCACCGGCCTTCAGCTATTTGCGGAAATCAGAACCGGAAATGAAGGTTGGTGGACCAGAACAGCAGGAGTTGGAACCAATTGACCAGTTGGCTGCGGCAAATCGACGCGGTCATGCAGGCTGCGCAAAACCTGCCATCGCCGAGACTGTCGCTCCCGCAGACGGCCATGGGGGACCAAGCTCGAATCCGTCAGCACCGCGGTGTCTATCGATAGTTACGCGTAGGCTTCCACGGCCTCAGCGCAACGCGAAGCGCATCTCGAAATCGACCCTGGTCGCCACGGGCGTGCCTGCGCGAAGCGCCGGCCTGAACCGCCAATCGCGAATGGCGCGCACTGCCTCATCGTCGAGCCCATACGTCCGGTCGAGCGACCGGACCACGCTGACATCTGCGCATACGCCGTCCGGCCGTACAACACACCGCACGCGAACGGCGCCCTGAATCTTCGCGCGCATTGCAGACGCCGTGTACTCCGGGTGCGGCGTCACAACTGCCACTGGAGCCGTAATGCCTGCGCCGAGGTCGTAGACCCGTGACCGGTTGCTCCAGTAGATCGACCCAACACACGACAGGACGAGCAGCGTCAGCACGGAAAGGGCGAGCGTCGGCCGCGCCACCATGCGCGCCGAGCGCATCCCCGCTTTCGCGCAATCGACGCTGCCGAAACGATCGAGGGCGTCCGCCGCGGCGTCCCGCAGACCCATGCCCGCGGCGGCGTTCCGGCGCGTCCGCTCTTCAAGGTGAAAGCGGATCTCGTCGTCGAGTTCGCGCTCGAGCGCCGTCCGGCGGAAGCGGTTGACGAAGCGAGTCAGCGCGGACACGTCAGGCCATCTTCAACACGCGCATGACGGCGTCCACGTGCTTCGTCCAGTCCCGTTCCACTTCCGACAAGCGGCGGCGGCCGTTCGCTGTAAGCCGGTAGTACCGGGCTCGGCGATTGTTCTCAGACGCCTTCCACTGCGAAGTGATCCACCCGGCCTCTTCCATGCGATGAAGCGCCGGGTACAGCGACCCCTCCTCGACGCGCAGGACGTCGCGCGACGACTCGGCGATCCGATCCGAGATGTCCGTACCGTGCATCGCTCCCGCGCTCGCGAGCGTGCGAAGCACGAGCAGATCGAGCGTGCCCTGCAGCTTGTCTCGACGTTGCCTCATAGATATCTATGTGAGATACTCGCTCGTGGAGTGGGATATGTCAAGAGTATTCACGTGCGGCCGCGCGACCGCCATGGCCAGCCTGCTGGGCGTAACGGTGCTGTGCGCGCAGGCTCCTCGGGACACGGCCAGGGGCATCGTCATCAACGGAAAGTTCGACACCGCGACCGAGCACGTGCTCATTCCCGTCACTATGGGGGCGCACGTCTTCTGGTGCAATCCGGATTCTGGGTTCAGCGCGCTCATCGCGCTTGACCAGGCAAAAGCGATTGCGGCCGGGCTCTCCGTCTCGCCGGGCGTACCCACACCCGACGGAAACGCTCCGCCGCCTGGCGATCGCAGTACGACGACGACCGTCGTCGTCGGAGGTGTCTCGTATGCCAACCAGCCGATCATTGTTCGCCGCTTTCCCGAGGAAGCGCCCGATATGGATTGCATCATGGGCGTCGCGCTGCTGCGGCAATTCGTTGTCGAGTTCGACCACATAACGCCGCGGCTGACGCTCTACGATCGCGCCTCGTATCGACCACCCGCGGGCGCCGAGACCATCCCCCTCCTGTTTCGCACTAACCCGAGAGTGCCGTATGTGGACATTCAGATGATGCTTCGTGACGGGGCCCAACTACCTCTGCGAGTGGTGCCCGACACGGGGACGTCGTTTTACGGCGCCGTCCTCGTCGGAAGCGCCGCGGCGCGTGCCCAGTCGGAGCTCCCGAGCGCGCGGGCCATCCTGTATCCGGATCCGCAGACGGGCCGGATCACCCATCTCATGGCGGCCCGGCCGCGTGCCGTCACCATCGGGCCCTTCACTGTGAACGAGCCGGTCATCGCACTTCTTCAAGGGAATCTCGGCGGCGACGGATCCATCGCCGACGGCACGGTCGGCTCAGGATTCTTGCGAAGGTTTACCGTGGCCTTCGACTTCGACGAGCACAAGATGTACCTGACACCGAACGAGCGCTACCGGCAGCCGCATATGTTCGACGCCAGCGGCGTCGGTTTCATCCGGCGGGGCGGCAGGCACGTCGTGTTCGACGTCATTCCGAATTCCGTCGGTGCGGAGGCAGGCGTTCGCATCGGCGACGTGCTCGTGGAGATCGACAATCGCGCGGCTGTCGGTCTGACGCCGGTGCAGCTGCGCGCCCTTCTCAGCGCAGACGGTTCGACGCGGCGGCTCGTATTCGAGAGAGACGGACGGTCGGTGACAGTCATCTTGCGGCTCAGGGCCCGGATTTGAAGCTCGGGCCCGTGATCGAAGGTGGAAGATTGACCACAGACGTGCCGTGGGGAGTAGCGGTGTCAGGTGCTCGGAATGATCAACCGTCCGATCTGCGACTGGTCCGCCTTCGAAAGGCTGCCCGCCCGTCCTTCGGACGGCGTAAGACGTAAATTGAGGATTCCAAGGCGCGGGATTTCCTGCCGGTCATGATTCCGAGACGGGTCTTCATCCGTGCTGGACGGTGCGGGATCTGCCGTGGATCTGCGACGACAACGGCCGGCATGAAGCGGTGGGTAGGCCGGAGTGAAGGGAGGATCTTCGCTTATGCGGCCCGAGCGGGCCTGTAGTCCTGCTCTGCAAGGGGCGGCTCGCCAAGCTCCGCGAGGAGTTGGTTAACCCGATCTAGCGGAACCGCCTGCGGCGCGGTGATCTCGACGCCCAACGGGCGGCCAGACGTAGCGTAATCGACGATGAGCAGGCCATCTGGTGATGCCACGGTCCGCGCGCCTTTCTCCCCGGTTGGGTGCGAGAGGTGCAGATACGCCGCGATTGTCCGGCCCTTCCGATACGTCACCTGAAGCGAGCGCTCCGTCATTGGCACCTTTCAGCCAGCGGCGCGGTGTGACTGAATCTCCAAGTGCAGCTCGCTGACGATTCGCTCGACGCTATCCGAATCGCCCTGCGCGAAAAGATCCCCGAGATCATCACGCGTCTTGATCGTTCGAAATTGCCTTGTGGGCGCGACATAGACGACGACCGGCTTGTGGTCGCGTGACAAGTTGACGACGTTGTTGACAGTGCCCTTGCTCTTGCCGTCCCAGAGCATGAGCCCGTACTCCGCCGCCTCAGCCATCGCGCGGTCCTTGAGGGAGTAGTAATCGAAGCCTCCGACGCCGCGCGAGGCATCGACTTTGCGCGTTGGCCAGTTCCCGACATTGTTCCGGCAGTGGGACCTCATGCAGTGCACGAGGACGTTCGGGTACGAGTTGTCGGCAAGGTATCGTTGGACCGCTTTGTCGGCGCCGTTCGCGTCACCGACAAGGATCTGAAAGCCCTTCTCCATTATCTTGTCGAGACGGCTCCTGACCTCGGTGGAAAGCCGAGAAATCTGCCGTGAACCGGCAACGAAAACGGTCGCTGTGGACATGGCTACTGGTTCGTGTCAGATGCGATCTCAGAGCGGCAGGAATCGTACCTGTCCTTCCCATTCCCCGTCGAAGCTGCACTCGACCAGGAGTATCAAATCATCGATGACCCTTCCGATAGAGGCAACGGACGCCACCTCGAAGACGCCCGGCATCGGCTGACCTGCTGCGATTCGATCGAATGCGTGCTTCGCCAGTGTCGAGACGTCGTGAGTGATGACGATGCGGCCCTGCTCGGCGGCCCATTGCAGAACGGACGGGTCATCGGCACCAGAGAGACCGGCGTCCTGAACACGAACGATATCGAGCGTCGCGTTGCGGCGCAGGAGCCCGCGAACGATGTCGCCGTTGAAGTTCTCGTCCGCTGCAAACCGCAGCATCGAAGGACGTTTCTAGCGACGCCTGGCTAGCAGTCGTTCTCGTACGCCGGAGGGAGGGAACCGTCGCTCAATTTCCTCTCTAACCTTTGCAGCCTCCTCCTCTCGCCCTTGGAGGTAGGCAGAGACTTCGGCTTTGTGCCTCAGGTAGTACGTGATCACGGAGTAGACATCCGCGAGAGGCACGGATGAGTACTGCTGAGAGATCTCCTCCGCGGTCGCACCGGCGTCGAAGGCCGCGACGATTGTGTCTAGCGTCACACGCGTACCAGCCACACGCACGACACCGTCGGCGTCGCTGTGAATCGGAACCCGTTCAATAGTTTCGGCCGAGTTCACCTGAACACTCCAAATCGATTATAGGCGAGCGGTCCTGTCTCGGGGCCGCTTGGATCGAGTCCGGACAGCCGCCTGCGACAAACGAGTTGCAGCGCGCTTAGCGCCCGTCGGTAGACTGGCGATGGGGAACACCGGGGGGAACACCCCCTCCGCGCGAGGTGTTCCCCCCTGAATTGGTCTCCATCGAGGATCTCGTTGTGGTTGACCAACACGACAAGCGGGCGGCGAGCCCGCGGGACAACTGCAAGACGTCGAGCAGGTTGCAGGCCGTCGTCCTCGGGCGGCGCTCTGCGCCGCCCGCCTGGTGGCGCCGCTGCCGGAGCGATCGCCAACAGCAGTCCCGTCGCGTGAGCGACCACCCGAAATGGCCGCCTGGCCTGCCAAGCCTGCGGCCTGGGATGTGGTCGCTCACGCCAGGGCTGAAAGGGTGTTTGCGACCCGTTGCAGCACCGTCACTCGGCTGGAAGCCGCGGTGAACTCGACCTGGAAAATGCGAGAGGACTTGACGAATCTCTCGACGCTCTATTCGCACTGGTCCCGGCTTTCGGATCGGAACGGCTGACGCCGCGAGGGGGGCCACGACAAAACGCGGTGGTTGGCGTCGCGAACGGAGCCGGCGCGAGCTCGGATCCGCCAAGCAGTTGATACCAATACTAAGGACCCGTCAGGAAATAACTGATTAACGATGGGCTCGCTGTGACGTCGGATAAATCGTGTAGTTCCAGTCGCCGTGAAACTCGTGTCGCGTGAGCCGGACGGTGGCCATCTGCGCGTCGGTC
>WBZO01000900.1_pt1 | contig 53456 bp, 50 predicted proteins | sample 5204261 | NCBI WGS metagenome assembly WBZO01 (sample SAMN12412400, study PRJNA552823) | activated sludge metagenome | isolation source: activated sludge from anammox sidestream of wastewater treatment plant... | place: USA: North Carolina | collected 2017-09
TGGTCATTGACCACGCGCTTGAGCAGGATGCGAACCGCGTCGGACACGGACAGCCCCATGGCTGCGAGCGCCTCGCTGGCTTGCGTCTTGATTTCGTCGTCCACTCGGACGTGCAGCATCGTGGAACGGGCCATGGTCAGATCCTCCGTTCCCACGATTGTGTATCTCGTTTGCGATACAGTCAAGCGGCTACTGACGATGCTCTGACGGCGTTCGATGTCTGACCGGTGGCCTTGGTTGACGATGAACCGGCGCGCGTAAGTTGTTGCTTTTGCATGACCATCATCTGCACCTACCCGCAGGCCAAACAGAGAAAAGAGACGGCTCTGGCCGAGAAAGTGGCTGACTTCGGGCGTTTCGGCCGGTGGTCACCCGCAGCACGGATGGCGGCAACCCCGCGTGGCGTGGTGATTTCAGGCAAGAAAAAAGGGCCCGGAGACTATCCAGACCCTTGTGAGTGGTGGTGTAGTTCCCCGCTGCAGGAAACCAGCCTGCCACACGGGCCGGCGCACCGTAGGCGTGATTATACATAACGGGCGCATCCGAGGGAAAACCGGACGTTCCCGCGCACTTCCTCTCTGGTTCGGATGGCGATGGTCTGCGGTTCGATCCCCAAGAACGGAACCGAACACGGCGGCACGGGGGGCTGTTCCTGTTTTTCGTCAAAACATTGCATTGGACGAATAAACGGAACATACTCCCACCATGCTCCCCGACACCCACACCCAGCGCGTCCTCGATCTGGCCAGCCAGAAGGGGCTGCTGCGCGCCAGCGATCTGGACGCCATCGATGCGCCCCGGGTCGTCCTGACGCGCCTGACCGCCGCAGGTCTTCTGGACAAGGTCGGGCGCGGTCTCTACCGCCTGCCCAATCATCCTGGCTCGGAGGACGAAGGCCTCGCGGCCGTCGCCACCAAGGTGCCGCAGGCCGTGTTTTGCCTGCTGACCGCACTGCAATTCCATGAGCTGACCACGCAACTGCCGCGCCAGATCTGGATCGCCATGCCGCGCGGCAGCCACGTGCCCCGGATCGACTATCCGCCGATCAAGATGGTTCAGATGACCGGCGACGTCTACACGGCGGGCATCGAGGAGCACCTGCGCGACGGCATGAAGCTGCGGGTCTACGGCGCGGCCAAGACGGTCGTGGACTGCTTCAAGCACCGCAACAAGATTGGTCTGGACGTGGCGCTGGAGGCGCTAAAAGACGCGCGTGCCAAGCACAAGGCAACGGCGGACGACCTGTGGCGCTACGCAAAGATCTGCCGCGTGGCCAATGTGATGCGCCCCTATCTGGAAGCTATCGAATGAACAATATCCCTGCTTCCGTGCGCGCCCGCCTGCTCAACGTCGCCAAGGCGCAGGGGGTCGACTTCAATCAGGTGCTGGTGCGCTTCGCGCTGGAGCGCGTCCTCTATCGCCTGAGCCAGTCCGAGCATGCGGATCGTTTTCTGCTCAAGGGCGCGCTGCTGTTCACGCTCTGGTACGACATGCCTCATCGGGCCACGCGCGACGCCGACCTGCTCGGCTTCGGCGCGAGCGATCTGGAATCCGTGACCCAAACCTTCCGCGACATCGCCAGCGTCGCGGTGGACGACGGCATCGTGTTCGATCCGGCCTCGGTCATTGCCGAGGAAATCCGCAAGGACGCCGGATACGCCGGCGCGCGCATCCTCATCAGCGGCGAGCTGGCCAGGGCCAGGTGCAAGACGCAGATCGACATCGGTTTCGGCGATGCCGTGACGCCAGGCCCCGTCGATGCGACGTATCCGGTGCTGCTGGACGACCTGCCTGCACCTCGTCTGCGAACCTATCCCGTTTACACCGTCGTCGCGGAGAAGCTTCACGCCATCGCGCTGCTGGGCATGACCAACAGCCGGGTGAAAGATTACCTCGACCTGTCGGTGCTGCTGGAGCGCGAAACCCTCGACACCGATTTGCTGGCCCAAGCGATCAAGGCCACCTTCGAGCGGCGCGGCATGGCGGTGCCTGCCCATATGCCGGTCGGCCTGACGGACGAGTTCGCGCACGATCATTCGCGGCAGGCGCTATGGCAGGCGTTCATCAAGAAGAACGAGCTTGCGTCCGAGTCCTTGGTCACCGTCGTGGACCGGCTGCGAGCGGCCTTGGAGCCAGTGTTGACCCGAGCCGCTCGATGACGTCCACCACGTAGACGCAGCAAACCTCGCGTCCATCGCCTGTCGGTCGCGGCTTCCATGCGGATTTGCATGGAGACCCCGACGATGACACGACACTGCACCTGCTGCGGCAAGCCCTTCGAACCGCGCCCGCAAGTCCCCGACCAAGCCTTCTGTTCCGCGCCCGACTGCCAGCGCGCCCGCAAGCGCCAGTGGCAGCGGGCCAAGCTCCAGTCCGATCCCGACTACCGGATCAACCAGCACGCAGCCCAGCAGGCGTGGTCGCAGCGCAATCAGGACTACTGGCGCAACTACCGCGACGCCCGGCCCGAATACGCGCAGCGCAACCGCGAGCAGCAGCGGTCGCGGGATCAGGGCCGAAACGTCGATCTTGCAAAGATGGACGCGTGCGACCTGCCGAGCGGCCTGTACCGCATCACGCGGCATCCGGCATTGCCGAGGGAAAGCGGCAATTCGTGGGTCGTCGAGATCACGCAGGTCTGCGTGACGTGTCCGTGCAAGATGGACGTGTCAAGAGAGGACGTGATCGACAGCTCGGCCGCCTGCCCGTATTTTTGCTTCCAAACGGGTTCTTGAACATCCCGCATGGCAGCGATTCCAACCGTGTGCGTTGCCGCCGCTTGGCGGCGGCACGTCCATTGAAGGGAGCGGCAGACCCGAGAACGTCAATCACAAAGTGATCGGGTCTATGCAATCGAACGAATCGCCTACAAGCCCGCCAGGGTCGGTGTTCCGCGCCGCGCAGTACGTGCGCATGTCCACCGAGCACCAGCAATACTCGACGGAGAACCAGGCCGACAAAATCCGCGAGTACGCCGCCCGGCGCAACATCGAGATCGTCCGCACCTACGCCGACGAGGGCAAGAGCGGTCTGCGCATCGACGGTCGGCAGGCGCTCCAGCAACTGATCGGCGACGTCCAAGCGGGCAAGGCCGACTTCCAGATCATCCTCGTCTACGACGTCAGCCGCTGGGGCCGATTCCAGGACGCCGACGAAAGCGCCTACTACGAATACATCTGCCGCCGCGCCGGCATCCAGGTTGCCTACTGCGCCGAGCAGTTCGAGAACGACGGCTCGCCGGTGTCCACCATCGTCAAGGGCGTCAAGCGCGCGATGGCAGGTGAATACAGCCGCGAGCTGTCGGCGAAGGTGTTCGCCGGGCAGTGCCGCCTGATCGAACTCGGATTCCGCCAAGGCGGGCCAGCGGGCTACGGTCTGCGACGCGTGCTGATCGACCAGTCCGGCTCGGTGAAGGGGCAGCTTTCCCGTGGTGAGCACAAGAGCCTGCAAACCGACCGCGTGATCCTGCAGCCTGGCCCGGACGAGGAAGTGGCCGTCGTGAACCAGATCTACCGCTGGTTCGTCGAGGACGGCCTGTTCGAATCCGAAATCGCCGACCGGCTCAACACCCGTGGCATCCAGACCGACCTCGGGCGCGACTGGACGCGGGCCACGGTGCGCGAGGTGTTGTCCAACGAGAAATACATCGGCAACAACGTCTACAACCGGCGTTCCTTCAAGCTCAAGAAGGTGCGCGTGGTGAACCGCCCGGAGATGTGGATCAAGAAGGAAGGCGCGTTCGAGGGCATCGTGCCGCCCGAGCTGTTCTACACGGCGCAAGGCATCCTGCGGGAGCGCGCCCACCGCTTCAGTGACGAGGAACTGATCGAGAAACTGCGGCGGCTCTTCCAGCAGCACGGCTACCTCTCCGGCCTGATCATCGACGAGGCCGAGGGGATGCCGTCGGCGGCAGCCTACGCGCATCGCTTCGGCAGCCTGATTCGCGCCTACCAGACGGTGGGCTTCACGCCGGATCGGGACTACCAGTATCTGGAGGTCAACCAATTCCTGCGCCGCCTGCACCCGGAGATCGTCGGCCAGACCGAGCGGATGATCGCCGAGGTCGGCGGCGCGGTCGTGCGCGATCCGGCGACCGACCTGCTTACGGTCAACCGCGAGTTCACCGTCTCGCTGGTGCTATCGCGCTGCCAGTTGCTGGACAACGACCGCCGCCGCTGGAAGGTGCGCTTCGATACCAGCCTCACACCGGACATCACGGTCGCCGTGCGTCTGGATGACAGCAATCAGGCGGCATTGGATTACTACCTGCTGCCGCGTCTGGACTTCGGCCAGCCGCGCATCCACCTGGCCGATCACAACGGCCTCGAATTCGAGAGCTACCGCTTCGACAGCCTGGACTACCTCTACGGCATGGCCGAGCGCAGCCGTCTGAGGAGAGTCGCATGAGCAAAATGCACCACGCCACCGAGCTGCAGATGATCCCGGTCGATCAGATCGCGGTGCTCAACCCACGCGACCGCAACGGCCGCGTGTTCGAGGAGATCGTCGGCAACATCAAGAACGTCGGTCTGAAGAAGCCGGTCACGGTCACGCCGCGCGACGATCTCGAAGACGGCAAGTGCTACCTGCTGATCTGCGGTGAAGGACGGCTCAAGGCGTTCAAGTCGCTCGGCGAGAAAGAGATTCCTGCGCTGGTGGTGCGGGTCAATGACGAAGACGCCTTCATCATGAGCCTGACCGAGAACATCGCCCGCAGGAAATACAGTGCGCTGGAACTGCTGATGAGCATCGAGCAGTTGAGCCAGCAGGGCTACGACAAGCGCGTCATCGCCCAGAAAACCGGCCTGAGCCTCGACTACATCAAAGGCATCCTGCTCCTCTTCGAGAAGAGCGAGGAACGCCTGCTGGCCGCCGTCGAGGCCGGCAGGGTTCCACTCAACGTCGCCATCACCATCGCGGGCGCAAGCGACGAAGAGGCGGTGCAGGCCGCTTTGCAGGACGCCTATGAAAGTGGCCAACTGCGTGGCGGGCAACTGATGCAGGCGCGGCGCGTGCTCCAGCGGCGCAGCACCTTGGGAAAAACGCTGGCCCACCGGCCCACGCGCAAGGGAGCGTCCGTCACCACCTCCAGCCTGGTGCGTAACTACCAGCACGAGGTCGAGCGGCAGAAGCTGATGGTCAAGAAGGCCGAATTCACCCAGCAGCGCCTGCTGTTTGTGATCGAGGCGCTGCGTCAGTTGCTGGCCGACGAGCACTTCTCCAACCTACTTCGCGCCGAAGGCCTGGACACCTTGCCCAAGCAACTGGCCGAGCGCGTCTGGGCTGGAGGTCACGCGGCATGAGTCGCCCGCAGCTGGGGTTCATCCCCGAACCGATCACGCTTGCGCTGGATCGGATTCTGCCGTCGCGCAAGACGCCGGAGGGCTTGAATACCTCGCGCAAGTTCAAGCAGATCATGGCCTCGATGGAAGCGGTCGGGCTGATCGAACCCCTGAGCGTGGGCAAGGCCGATAAGAACACCGGGCAGCACATCCTGCTCGACGGGCACATGCGCCTGCTGGCGCTGCGGCAGCTCGGCTACGTCGACGCGCCGTGCCTGATCGCTACCGACGACGAAAGCTACACCTACAACAACCGGATCAACCGCATCTCGTCCATTCAGGAGCACCACATGCTTCGGCGCGCGGTCGAGCGTGGCGTTTCGCCCGAGCGGCTGGCCAAGGCGCTGAACGTGGACATCAGTCAGATCCACAAGAAGGTGAGCCTGCTCGAAGGCATCTGCCCGGAGGCGGTCGAGATGCTGAAGGATCAGCACTTCTCTGCCAACCTCGGTTCGGTGCTTCGCAAACTCAAACCTACCCGGCAGGTCGAGTGCGTGGAATTGATGCTCACTGCCAACAACATGACGGTCGCCTACGCCGAAGCCCTGCTCGCAGCCACGCCGCCGCACCTGCTGGTCAGCGAGAAGCGGCCCCGGAAGATAGCCGGCGTCACGGCGGAACAGATGGTGAAGATGGAGCGCGAGATGGGAAACATCCAAGGGCAACTGAAGCTGGTCGAAAAATCCTACGGTCAGGACGTGCTACTCCTGGTTCTGGCACGCGGCTACCTCGGCAAGCTGATCGACAACAAGGCGGTGTTCCGTTTCCTGTCGCAGCGCCAGCCCGACGTGCTGGCCGAGTTCGAGAACATCATCCAGACCGTGGCGCTGGACGGAAAGTGAATGCGACGGATCGGCGATGCCATTCACCGACCGCACGCCACATCACCGCCGGACGATGCCGATGACGGCGGAGAGGCGGCGATGGTCGCGCATCGCAACGCGCCCGTGGCCGATCCGGCGTGCCTGCATGGCCTGATCGGCAACGTGGCCCATGCCGGCAGCGAAGGCACGGAAACCAATGCAGTCGCCATCGCCGCCAACTTCATGGCTTATCTGTCCTGCGCGGTCGGGCGCGGCGTGTACCTGCCTGTCGGCAACACCCGGCACCACGCGCGGCTGTTCTGCCTGCACATCGGGCGCTCGGGCCGTGGCCGCAAGGGCGACGCGGTGTCGCTGGTGCTGCGCATCGATCAGGCGCTGCGGGCGATGGACGAAGGCTTCGCGCCGCAGATTCATCGCGGCGGCCTGTCCAGCCGCGAAGGGTTGGTGGCGCTGATGCACGACGGCTATCGGCAAGGCCGCCTGGACGTTCCTGCCATCGAGGACAAGCGGCTGTGGGTGGTCGAATCCGAGTTCGCCAACGTGCTGCATCAGGGGCGGCGCGACGGCAACACGCTGTCGGCGGCGCTGCGCGATTGTTGGGATGGCGTCGATCTCAAGCCTGCCACCAAGTCGAATCGACTTTACGCCAGCCACCCGCACGTCTGCTTGAGCGGCGCGATCTCGCCCAGCGAATTGACGGTCCTGATGAGCGCTCGCGAACTCACCAACGGCTTCGCCAACCGCTTCCTGATGATCTGGGCCGAACGCACGCGGATGCTGCCGTTCCCGAAGGAGACGCCGCAGGCGGTGGTGGAGCATCTGGCGCGCAGGACGCTCGAGGTGTTGGCCTTCGTTCGTGCCAATCGGCACGACCAGCGCGACTACCTGCGGATGGAGCTCTCGCCGCAGGCGCAATGGCGCTACGCCCAGCTCTACCGGGGCGAACTGAACGACGATTTCGGCGACGGAGCAGTCGGAGCGTTGCTGGAGCGCCGCGCCCCAATGCTGCTACGGCTGGCGATGCTGATGGCGCTGACCGATCTGCAAACCCGCATCGATGCCCAGCACATCGACGCGGCGACGGCATGGATTCGCCACGCCACGGCATCCGTGCGCTTCGTGTTCGTCAGCGCCGCCGAGGAGGCGAATCTGGCGCAGGTGCTGGAACTGTCGAACCGCGTGCTGGCTTTCCTCCGCGAGCGTGGCCAGGCCACGCGCAGCCAGATCAGCGCGGAGTGCTTTCGGGGCAAGGTGTCCAAGACGCGGATCGATGCCAGCCTGGAGCACCTGTTGGCCAGCACGCCGCCGAAGATCAGTGTGCAGTGGGTCGAGCGCCCCACCGATGCGCCAGGCACTCCCACGCGGGTGTACCGGCCGGAGTAGCTGGCCCGGAAGCTCATTTCGCGCGTTTCGCTGCGCCAAACCGCCCGCAAGTGCTTGTCGGGCTTCTCATTTCGCTGATTTCGCTCTTTTCGCCAGCCCCCTATTGAGTCGAGCAATCAGTCGCTCTGCGGCAAGCTGATAGCCGCCTTCTTAAAATCATCATCATTTTGCGACGCACTGAAGCTCGTTATGCAACTGCTTGACGGTTGGTTTTGATATGCGTATGCTACGCTAAACGATAGGAAAACTCCCGCAATCCATGTCCAGCGACCGACTCTCAGGAATGACCCAAGCGCAACGCGACCGGCTTGCGTTCGTCGAGTTGCGCCTGCGCTTCGTGGGCGAAATCCGCCGACAGGACTTGGTTACGCGCTTCGACATCCAGGCGGCGGCGGCGACGAGGGACATCGCCCAATACAAGGAGATGGCGCCCGGCAACATGGAGTACGACCCCAAAGGCAAGGTCTACGTCCGCGCCTCCTGGTTTCGGCCCTTGTTCGACTTCCCGGCCGAGCGCGTGCTCACCTGGTTGTCCCAGGGCTATGGCGACGGAGAGCCGATCCGCTGGAAGGGGCTTGTGGCGCAGGAAGGCACCAGCCTGCCGGGCAATATCGATCTGGATCTGCTGTCCGTTCTGACGCGTGCCATCCACCAAGGCGCGGCCGTTGAGATTGCCTACCGCGCCCTGTCGAGCGGGCTGACCACCCGCGAGATCGTGCCCTTCGCGCTGGCCGACAGCGGGCTGCGTTGGCACGTCCGTGCCTTTGACCGGCGCAGCGGCGAGTTCCGGGATTTCGTGCTGGGTCGCCTCGATGACGCGCAACTCCTTCCCGGGCCGGTGGCCGACCACGAGAAGTCCGATCAGGACATCCAGTGGAACCGGATCACTGAACTCGAGCTTGTGCCGCATCCGGCCAACGTGCAGCACCCCGACACCATCGAGGCCGAGTACGGCATGGAGGGCGGTGTGCTCAGGTTCCGCGCGCGCGCGGCGATGGCGGGTTACCTGCTGCGCCGCTGGAACGTGGACTGCACCAATGACCACAGCCTCAAGGGTGGCGAGTACCACCTGTGGCTCCGAAATCGCCAGGCGCTCTACGGCGTCACCAACCTGGTGCTCGCACCGGGCTACGGCGAACCGAACAAGGAGTGGTGACCACGATGATCGCCAACGCCTGCAATCCCGCCGACCGCAACGACCGAAAGGAGTCACAACATGGCTAAACCCCCCGCCAACCACGGCAAGCAATGGACGCCTGCCGACGTTTCGCAGCTCAAGCAGCTCGCCAAGCAGAACACGCCCACGCGCGTCATCGGCCTCAAGATGGGCCGCACTGAGGACGCCGTGCGCAACAAGGCGAGCGAGAACGACGTCTCCCTCAAGCCCACGAACCAGTCGCCCTACAACCGGCGCAAGCCCTGAGGGCCGGCAAGCAAGAAGAATAAGGGGGGCGCACCGTGCTGAAGCTCGAACAGATCCAGAAGAACGCGGCCATCTCGGGATTGGAGCCCGGGCAGGTAGTCCGCATCGTCACGACCGAGCCGGTCGGCGACAACGCCCTCACCGTTTACTACAAGACTGCCGACGGCACGCTGCGCGAGCGGATGCTGTTCCGCACCGATGAAGCCAACCTGTCGTTGGCTGAGGCCGGTCGCCCCTGGGCGTTCGACGCGCCTGGCGAGGAGTTCAAGCTCGCCGCCGAAGCCTACCGGATCAACCTGGCCCACCTGTTCGATCCGATGATGGCTGTGCACACGTCGAACGTGGAGCCGTTGCCGCACCAGATCACGGCGGTCTATGAATCCATGCTGCCGCGCCAGCCGTTGCGCTACGTGCTGGCGGACGACCCCGGCGCGGGCAAGACCATCATGGCGGGCCTGTTCATCCGCGAACTGCTGATGCGCGCCGACGCGAAGCGCGTGCTTATCGTCGCGCCCGGTTCGTTGGTCGAGCAGTGGCAGGACGAAATGTTCGAGAAGTTTGGCCTCTCGTTCACGCTGTTCTCGCGCGAGCAGGTCGAGCAGTCCCGCAGCGGCAACCCCTTCGACGACATTGACCTGTTGGTCGCTCGTGTCGACCAGCTGGCCCGCGCCGAAGACCTGCAAGAAAAGCTCATGCTCACGCAGTGGGACTTGGTCGTGGTCGACGAAGCCCACAAGCTCTCGGCCAGCTACTTCGGCAACAAGGTCAACAAGACCAAGCGGTTCCTGCTCGGCGAAACGCTGGGTTCGATCACCCGCCACTTCCTGCTGATGACGGCCACGCCGCACAACGGCAAGGAAGAGGACTTCCAGCTTTTCATGTCGCTGCTGGACGCTGACCGCTTCTACGGCAAGTTCCGCGACGGGGCGCACAAGGTGGATGTGGCCGACCTGATGCGCCGCATGGTCAAGGAAGACCTGCTCAAGTTCGACGGCACGCCGCTGTTCCCCGAGCGCCGCGCCTACACCGTCAACTACAAGCTCTCCGATCCGGAGGCGGCCCTGTACGCGGCGGTTACGGACTACGTGAAGACCGAGTTCGCCAAGGCCGACCAGTTGGCCGACGGCGGGCGCAAGGGCACGGTGGGCTTCGCCCTGACCGCGCTGCAACGGCGTCTCGCCTCCAGCCCCGAGGCCATCTACCAGTCTCTCAAGCGCCGTCGCAACAAGCTCAAGCGCCGCGTCGAGGACGAAAAACTCCGCCAGCGCGGCCAGTCGCTGGCCGAGACCGTTGCCCCTTTGAACGCCGGCGCGAATGGTGCAGGCAACGGCTCGCCTGAGGACATCTGGGATTCCGCCGACGATCTCTCGCCCGAAGCCTACGAGGATTTCGAGGAAGCCTTGGTCGATCAGGCGACGGCAGCGCAGACCATCCAAGAACTCGAAGCCGAAATCATCATCCTCGAAGGGCTGGAAGAGCAGGCCCGGCAGGTCGTGCATTCCGGCCAAGACCGCAAGTGGGACGAACTATCCCGCCTGCTGCAAGACACGCCGGAGATGCACGACGACGCCGGGCGTCAGCGCAAGCTCATCATCTTCACCGAGCACCGCGACACGCTGAACTACCTCGCGGTCAAGATTCGCGGCCTGATCGGCAGCGAGGAAGCCGTGGTGATGATCCACGGCGGCGTCAAGCGCGAGGAACGGCGCAAGGTGCAGGAGCTGTTCCGCAACGACCCGGCCGCGCGCGTGCTGATCGCCACCGACGCGGCGGGCGAAGGCGTGAACCTGCAAAACGCCAACCTGATGGTCAACTACGACCTGCCGTGGAACCCCAACCGGCTGGAGCAACGCTTCGGCCGCATCCACCGCATCGGCCAGACCGAGGTCTGCCACCTCTGGAACATGGTCGCCTCCGAAACCCGCGAGGGTGACGTCTTCCAGCGCCTGTTCGAGAAGCTCGAAGTCGAGCGCGCGGCGCTCGGCGGGCGCGTGTTCGACATCCTCGGTGAGGTGTTCGAAGAAAAGAGCCTCAAGGACTTGCTGATCGAGGCCATCCGCTACGGGGCCGACCCCGAGGTGCGCGCCCGTCTGCTCAAGAAGGTCGAAGGCGCGCTCGACACCAATCACCTCGAAAACATCATCAAGCGCAATGCCCTGTGCGAAGAGGTGATGGACGAGAAGCGCCTGTTCGCCGTCAAGGAGGAAATGGAGAAGGCCGAGGCCCGCAAGCTCCAGCCCTTCTTCATCCGTGCCTTCTTCAACCAAGCCTTCGCGGCCTTGGGCGGCGAACTGCGGCCCCGCGAGCAGGGGCGCTATGAGATCACCAACGTCCCCGCCATCATCCGCGAGCGCGACCGCCAGATCACGGGCCGGGATCGCCGTAACGCTGACCCGGTGCTGCGCCGCTACGAGCGCGTCTGCTTCGAGAAGCAGTACGTGCGCCTCACCGACCGAGTGGGCGCACCGATGGCCAGCCTCCTGCATCCGGGTCATCCCTTGATGCAGTCGGTCACCGACATCGTGCTGGAGCAGCACCGCAACAAGCTCAAGCAGGGCGCGGTGCTGGTCGATCCGAGCGACATGGGCCTCGCCCCCAAAGTGATGTTCATCATCGACCACTCGGTCAAGGAAGGAGGCGACCCGACGCGCATTGCCTCCCGACGCATGCAGTTCGTCGAGATCGACGCCTCGGGCCAGACCATCAACGCGGGCTGGGCACCCCATCTGGATTTGGAGCCGCTCGCCGCTGGCGACATGGCGCTGATCCAAGACGTGCTGGCCTCGCCGTGGATCGCCAAAGATCTGGAGCACGCGGCGCTCGCCCATGCGGGCAGCCACCTCGTGCCCGAGCACTTCGACGAAGTGCGGTCGCGGCGCGAGAAGTCCGTGGACAAGACCTTGGCCGCCGTCCACGAACGGCTGGTCAAGGAGATCAACTTCTGGTCAGACCGCTACATCAAGCTGCAAGACGATCTGGCCGCAGGCAAGGATGTGCGTCTGACGCTGGAGAACGTGCGGCGCACCATCGACGACCTGACGGTACGCCGCCAGTCGCGTGAGAAGGAATTGCTGGCCATGCGCCATGTGGTCTCGGCCACGCCGGTCGTGCTCGGCGGCGCGCTCGTCATCCCGGCTGGGCTGCTGATGCAGCGCAAGGGCGTTCCCGCCGAACAAGGCGGCTGGTCGGCAGACGCCGACGCGCGCGCCCGTGTCGAGCAGATGGCCATGCGGGCGGTCATGGAGGCCGAGCGCGCACTCGGCCACGACGTCATCGACGTGTCGGCGCAGAAATGCGGCTGGGACGTGACCAGCCAGCCCAAGCCCGTGGATGGCCGCCTGACGACCACACGCCACATCGAGGTGAAAGGCCGCGCCAAGGGCCAGTCCACGATCACGGTCACCCGCAACGAAATCCTCTACGGCCTGAACCAAGCGGACAAGTTCATCCTCGCCATCGTGCTGGTGGACGGGAACAAACACGAAGGCCCGTTCTACGTGCGCCAGCCCTTCACGCAGGAGCCGGACTGGGCGGAAACCAGCAAGAACCTCGATCTGGGCCAGTTGCTGGCCAAGGCCGTCGCGCCGGGAGCCTCGTTGTGATGGTCGATCAGCAGCACGACATCTTCGATTCGCTGACCCGCAACGCCTTCGACTTCTTGGAGCGCGGCATCGCGGAGTTCGACAAGAGCCCCAAGTACTCGGTCATCCACTTCTGCGCGGCGGTCGAGATGCTGCTCAAGGCGCGGCTGATGAAGGAACATTGGTCGCTGATCGTTTCCAAGCCCGATCAGGCCAGTCTCGCCAAGTTCATGGCCGGGGATTTCATCTCGGTCACGCTGGAAGATGCCAGGGTGCGGATTCGTGATGTCGCGGGCGAGGACATCGGCGACGACGCCTACGGCAGCTTCCGGGCGCTGGCGAACCATCGCAACAAGATGGTTCACTTCTTCCACAACGGGCTGGACAGCGACGAAAAGGCCAAGGCGCAGATCGTCGCCGAGCATTGCCGCTCGTGGTTTCATCTGCACCGCCTGTTGAACCGGTGGGACACCTATTTCCACGACTTCGGCAGCGAGATCGCTCATGCGGATCGGGCGATGAAGGGGCACCGGAAATACTTGGCTGCCAAGTTCAAGGCGCTCAAGCCCGAGCTGGACGCCGCCCGCAAGGCAGGCAGCGCGCCGAAAGCATGCAGCGCCTGCGGCTTCAAGGCTGGAATCCCCGATGCCCTCGACGATCAGATCGCGTCTCTGCGCTGTCTGGTGTGCGATCACGCGGAAACCCAAGTCGAATTCGAATGCCCGCACTGCGGCGAATCCATCGTCATTGCGAACGAGGGCTACGCGACGTGCGAACGCTGCGATGGCGCAATCGAACCCGAGCATTTGGTTGATGCTTTAACCAAAGACGTGGTCGGCACGAAGGACTACTTCGAGACTGGATTACCGGCCAACTGCGGTACCTGCGAGGGCTATCACACCGTCGTCGAGTGCGGTGATCACTACTTCTGCGCGAACTGCTTCGACATAAGCGATCACGTTGAGCAGTGCGAGTGGTGCAACGAGCTGAACACCGGCGATATGGAACACAGTTACTCAGTCGGCTGCAGCCATTGCGATGGCAAGGTCGGTTGGGAGAAGGACGACTGAATGCACAACAACATCAAAACACCCAAAAAACTCATCGAAGTCGCCCTGCCGCTGGATGCTATTAATGACGCATGCGCGTATGAAAAGATGCCGGGCATTGGTGCTCACCCGCGAGGTATTCATTTGTGGTGGGCGCGGCGTCCGCTGGCAGCGGCGAGGGCGGTCATCTTCGCGCAAATGGTCAACGACCCCGGCTACCAACAGGGCGGCGGGTTTCGCTACGGCGTCAACAAGGAGAAGGCGCAGGCAGAGCGCGAGCGGCTGTTCAAAATCATCGAAGACCTGGTGCAGTGGGAGAACACCAACAACGAGGAAGTGCTGGAACGTGCCCGCGCCGAGATCCGCCGCTCTTGGCGCGAGGTCTGCGAACTGAACAAAGGCCACCCGCAGGCCGCGGAGCTATTCAACCCGGACAAGCTGCCCGCCTTCCACGACCCCTTCGCGGGCGGCGGCGCGCTGCCGCTGGAAGCGCAGCGTCTGGGCCTGGAGAGCTACGCCTCCGACCTCAACCCCGTGGCCGTTACCATCAACAAAGCCATGATCGAAATCCCGCTGCGCTTTGCGGGGCGGGCGCCGGTGGGTCCGGTTCCAGCGGGCGAGAAGCAGGCGAAGCTGCACAACGACTGGAGCGGAGCGAGGGGCTTGGCCGAGGACGTGCGCCGCTACGGCGCTTGGCTAGTGTCCGAGGCCAGGGCCCAATTGGGGAATATTTATCCTCGAATCGAGATCAGCCGAAATATTGTTGCGGAGCGACCCGATCTCGCGCACCTGCAAGGGAAGGAACTGAGACCAATCGCATGGCTGTGGGCGCGTACAGTTAAGAGTCCAAACCCTGCATTCGCCCATGTAGATGTGCCTCTAGTTTCCAGCTTTGTTCTATCGAACAAAGAAGGAAAAGAAATTTTCGTCCAGCCCGTGATTGACGGCGAGAACTATCGATTCAAGGTGGTTCTTGGAAAACCGGAAGAGCATGCCGAGAACGGCACGAAGGTGGGGAGTAAAGGCGCAAATTTCCTATGCCTTCTATCGAAGACTCCTATCAGCGGCGCATACATCAAAACCGAAGCGAAGGCAGGTCGCATTGGTCAGCGACTCATGGCAATCGTGGCCGAAGGCCCCAAGAGCCGTCTGTATATCTCTCCAACCGAAGAGCATGAGGCCGCAGCCAGAAGCGCAACTCCTCAGTGGCAGCCAGAGGTCGAATTCTTTCAACAGGCACTTGGATTTCGCGTCGGGAACTACGGGATGACCAAATGGAGTGATCTATTCACTCCTCGCCAGCTTGCCACGCTGGATACGCTCTCTGGCCTGATCGGAACCGTAGTTGAAAAGGTCAAACAGGACGCCTTGGCGCACGGCGTTTCTTGCGATGGTCGCGGCCTTGATTCGGGTGGATCAGGTGCCTTTGCCTATGCCCAATCCGTCGCGGTGTTTCTCGCATTTGCTGTTGATCGGTGTGCTGACTTCTCGAATACGGTCACTCGATGGGTTCCGGGGAATCAGAAGGTAATGAACCTGTTTGGCAAGCAGGCAATCGCCATGACATGGGATTTTCCAGAAGCTGCCTTGCTGGAAAACACCGTCGGCGGATTTCTTCCTGCGGCCAGCTACATCGCAGATTGTATTGAGACCTTGCCCCAATCTGGAGGCGTTGGGTTCGCGTTGCAGGAGAACGCATCAATCAATACCACAAGCGCCAGCAAAGTGGTCTCAACAGACCCACCGTACTACGACAACATTGGCTATGCAGACCTTTCAGACTTTTTCTATGTGTGGCTCAGGCGAGGCGTGAGAGAGATATTCCCCAATATCTTCGCAACGGTTGCGGTGCCGAAAGCAGAAGAACTCGTGGCCACGCCAGCCAGACACGGTGGATCTGATGCGGCCGAAAGCTTCTTCTTGGGTGGGATGACGCGCGCTATTCAGCGTCTGGCTGATCAAGCTCATCCCGCGTTTCCTGTCACTATCTACTACGCGTTCAAGCAATCGGACACCAGTGAAGAGACCGGCACATCAAGCTCCGGGTGGGAGACATTCCTAGCGGCTGTACTGGAGGCCGGTTTCGCCATCACCGGCACGTGGCCTCTCAGAAGCGAGCAGTCAAGTCGCATCAGAGGTCTGAGTTCCAACGCTCTGGCATCAAGCGTCGTCTTGGTATGTAGAAAGCGAACCACAGATGCAGCAACGACGAGCCGCCGCGAGTTCATCCGCGAACTCAATGCCGTGCTACCCGAGGCGCTGGATGAAATGACGCGCGGCGGCGTCAACTCGCCTGTGGCACCCGTGGATTTGTCGCAAGCCATCATCGGCCCCGGCATGGCCATCTTCAGCCAGTACGCCGCCGTGCTGGAAGCCGACGGGACGCCTATGAGCGTGCGCACCGCACTGCAACTTATCAACCGCTTTCTTGCCGAGGACGACTTCGACCACGACACGCAGTTCTGCCTGCACTGGTTCGAGCAGCAGGGCTGGGCCACTGGCAAGTACGGCGACGCCGACGTGCTGGCGCGCGCCAAGGGAACGAGCGTCGGCGGCCTGCAAGCCAGCGGTGTGGTGGATTCGAGCAAGGGCGAACTGCGCCTGCTCAAGTGGGCTGAGATGCCGCGCGATTGGCAACCCGAGAAGGACACGCGACTCCCGGTGTGGGAGGCACTGCACCAACTGATCCGCGCGCTGAATCAAGACGGCGAGTCGGCTGCCGGTGAGTTGTTGGCCCGCATGCCCGCCCGCGCCGAACCCATCCGCGCGCTCGCCTACCGCCTCTACACCCTGTGCGAACGCAAGGGCTGGGCCGAGGAAGCGCGCGCGTACAACGAGCTGGTCACGGCGTGGAGCGCCATCGAACAGGCCGCAGGCGAAGCGGGCGTACTCGGCTCGCAAGGTCAACTGGAACTCTGAGGGGAAGAACATGGCATTGAAACCTTGGCGCGAAATCGCGGAGCCGCACTCCGATGTGCGGGAAGGCAAGTTCCAGCAGGCCGAATTCGCCGCCGACCTGTCGCGCGTGCATGCGGGCACGGCCAACGCGGAATACCAGAACCCGGCGCTGTTCTTCCAGCGCACCTTCATCACCGAAGGCATGCGGCTGTTGTTGGACTCAGTGGTCAAGCGCCTTGCCGGCCAGGGCGGCGACCCGGTCATCCAGCTTCAGACCGCCTTCGGCGGCGGCAAGACGCACACCATGCTGGCGGTCTATCACCTCGCCAAGGGCGAAGCACCGGCCAGCGATTTGCAGGGCGTGCCGGCCATCCTCGACGCGGCAGGCGTGACCGAATTGCCCAAGGCGCGCATCGCCGTGCTCGACGGCATCAAGTCCTCGCCCAACCAGCCGGTGGCGAAGGATGGGCAGAGCATCCGCACGCTGTGGGGCGACTTGGCATGGCAGTTGGGCGGGGTTGACGGTTTCAAGCTCGTCGCCGAAGCCGATGCCTCGGGCACGTCGCCAGGCAAGGAAGTGCTGGCCGATCTGCTGGGCCGCTACGCGCCCTGCGTCATCCTCATCGACGAACTGGTGGCCTATGTGCGCCAGTTCGAGGAAGGCAAGGCGCTGTCTGGCGGCACCTTCGATTCCAACCTCAGCTTCGTGCAGGCGCTGACGGAAGCCCTGAAGGCCGTGCCGACCGCCGTGTTGCTGGCTTCGCTGCCGGAATCCGCCAAGGAGGCGGGCAGCCAGCGCGGCGAGAAGGCGCTGGCATCCCTGGCGCACTACTTCGGGCGCATTCAGGCGCTGTGGAAGCCGGTGGCCACCGAGGAGGCGTTCGAGATCGTGCGTCGACGGCTCTTTTCCAACATCAACGACAAACTGGCGATGGAGTCGGTCTGCCGGGCATTCGCAGACTACTACATCGAGAACCGCGACGACTTCCCGCAGGAGACGCAGGACAGCAAGTATCTGGAGCGGCTGATCCACGCCTACCCGGTTCACCCCGAGGTGTTCGACCGCCTGTACGAGGACTGGTCAACGCTGGACAACTTCCAGCGCACGCGCGGCGTGCTGAAACTGATGGCGAAGGTGATCCACCGTCTGTGGAAGGACGGCAACAACGACCCGCTGATCATGCCCGGCAGCTTCCCGCTGATGGATGCGGACACGCTGAACGAGGCGCTGTATTACCTGCCGCAGGGCTGGACGCCGGTGATCGAGCGCGACGTGGACGGCGAGCGCTCGGAGACGTGGGAGATCGAGAACAAGGACACCCGCTTCGGCAGCGTGCAGGCCTGCCGCCGCGCGGCACGCGCCATCTTTCTGGGCAGCGCGCCGAGCACGGCTAACCAGGGAGTGCGTGGATTGGAGCTAGAGCGCGTGATCCTGGGCGTGGCCTTGCCGGGACAGCAGCCCAATCTGTTCAAGGACGCACTGCGGCGCTTGGGCGACCGAATGCACTACCTAAACGCCGCCAACAATCGCTTCTGGCTGGACACGCGCCCGAACCTGCGGCGCGAGATGGAGGAACGCAAGCGCCGCTTTCAGGACAGGGAGGATGTGTTCCCCGCGATCCGCGAGCGCGTGCAGCGCAGCTTTGCGAGCGGGGTGTTCGGCGGCATCCACATCTTCACCGGCAGTGGCGACGTTCCCGACGACTGGGCGTTGCGGCTGGTGGTGCTGCCCCCGGACGCGGCTTTCAGCAAGAGCGGCCAGAGCCTGGCTATTGAGCGCGCGACAGAGATTCTCAAGAAACGCGGCGACCAGCCCCGCTTCAAGCAGAACCGCCTGATCTTCGTGGCGGCGGACTATGACAGCGTGAGCCGCCTGAAGGATCACGTTCGCTCGCACCTCGCGTGGCGCAGCATCGTCGGCGATTACAAGGACAACCGCATCGTCCTCGACAACCTGATGGCCAAGCAGGCTCAGGCCAGCCTGGATCAGGCCGAGGAAACGGTGCGGCGCATGATCCGCGAAACCTACAAATGGCTGCTCGCGCCGGTGCAGGAAGCCCGCCCCGGCAAGGGACTGTCCGACTTGGTGTGGGAGCACTTCCCGCTCAATCCAGGCGCGCAGAACTGGTCGCAGGAAATTGAGCGCGTGCTCAAGGAGAACGAGCTGCTCATCAGCGAATGGGCACCGATCCACCTGGCCAAGGTGCTGAAGGACTGGTTCTGGAAGGACGACGCCAAGGACGCCAGCGCCCTCAATGTGTGGCAGCAGAGCTGCCAGCAGCTCTACCTGCCGCGCCTGAGGGACGACACGGTGTTCCAGGCCACGATGGGCGCAGGTGCGGACAGCCGCGAGTTCTTCGGCTTCGCGCAGGGCAAGGAGCAAGACGGCGGCAATCTGCGCTACGTGGGGTTCAGCTACGGCAAGCGCACGTCGCTGATCATGGATTCGTCGCTGCTGCTGATCGACCCCGTCACCGCAGCCGCCTACATGGAGAGCCTGCGCGCGGCCGAGGAAGCATCGCGCGCCAAGGCCGCCGATGCAGGAGGCAGCGCAACGACGGTGGTGACGGGTGAGGGAGCTGTTCCCCCACGCGTCGAGGATTCCGGCAAGGGCAGCTACCAGGCTGGTGGAGGTGGCGGCGCACCAAGCGCCAAGAAGCAGTTCTACGCCAGCATTGATCTCGACCCAATTCTGGCCAAGCGGCAGTTCGCCGATCTGGTGGACGAGGTCGTGCAGCAGTTCACCCTGCGCCCCGGCGTGAAGGTGCGGATCGCCGTCGAGATTCAAGCCGAATCCCCGACCGGGTTCGATGACGGCCTTCAGCGCGCGGTGAAGGAGAACTGCAACGTGCTGAAGTTCAAGAGTGCCGAGTTCGAGACCGGGGATTGAAGTGTGAATCGGGAGGGATAGATGGCAAAGAAGACTGCGGGCTCTCCGTCGCTGAAAGCTGAGAACGGCAAGGCCATTTGGCTGCTGGTAAGTGCCGATATCGTCGTAATCGTTTTGGTGTTGACGGGTTTCGCGTTCACCCGAGCATCACTTTCAGAGCTTGCGCAATCGGCGTTCGTTCGAGGGCTGGTCTTTGCCGCCGCCGGCCCGCTGGTCGCGGTCTTCCTGAATGACCTGCTGCCATCTAACGCCAAGGCGTCAATCGTCTTCTGGCGCATCAAGGATGCGCTGCCTGGTCATCGCGCGTTTAGCGAGCATGCAGAAGCCGACCCCCGTATCGATATTGCCGCGCTGAAGAAAAGAGTTGGAGAGTTCCCGCAAAATCCAAGGGATCAGAATAGTTGCTGGTACAAACTGTTCCAGAAGCATCAGTCAAATGTCATCGTCAGCGACTCGCACAAGCGATTTCTTCTCTTTCGAGATTCATCCAGTCTGACGCTTCTGATCCTGGCGATTGCTTGGATAGCAGCCGTGTTGGCGGGGGCGCCAGCTGGCCTGCAAGCAACGATTGCAGGCGGCTTGGCGGCGCAATTTCTGTGGCTCGCCATATCAGCTCGAAATACGGGCATACGACTTGTTCAAAACGTCTTGGCACTGGAGGCGAGCGACGATGGAGGGAAGAAGAAGTGACAGCCCGTTCCATCATTACCAGGTTCCGTGCCTATCAGCTTGGCACGGCCGGCGCTTCCTTTTCTCTTTTCGTCGATGGCACCTTCACCTTGCTTGAAGCAAGGTTGACCGACCTGAGTCGCCCAAATTTGGACCGGGAGCTTGCAGAGTGCGGGAAAAGCACCGTCGACGTGCTTCACATCACTGGTTGGGATCAAGATCATTGCGCACTGGCTGACCTTGAAGAAATACTCTCGCGCTATAAGCCAGCGACGATCGAGTACCCGGGATATCCGCCGCACAGCGACACTGCGAAGGACTGTCTGAAGGTTATTCAGAATTACCGGACGACGAATGCGAACAAGGGGCGCACTGTCAAGTGCATTGCCGTCAACCCTGAATACATCAAGGGCCTGAAGAGTGCCGACGATCTGGCGTACCGAGACGTCGTGTACCACCCACGCGTCTTGCTGGATGGTGACTCAAACAACAATTCGACCGTCAAGTTGTTTCGCCAGGGCTGCTTCAACGTTGCCAGCCTAGGCGATGTGGAGGACACCAACATCGGGGCATACCTACGTCGCTGCAAGATTTTCAAGCGCGAGGTCGATGTCCTGCTGCTTGCACATCATGGAGCTGACTGCCCGACCAATTCAAAGACGTTCTTCGAGGCCGTCCAGCCGAAGATAGCTGTCTGCGGGAGCCAGTTTGACAATCAGTTCGAACACCCAAAGCCGGAGGTTTGCCAGAGACTCTTTGATCTGAGCATCCCGATCATGACGACGAAAACGGGCGACGTGCTTATTCGTTCGCTGCCACCACACTCGCAGAAGTTCCGAGCGACAAATCTGATCGCCAATTCGACGAAAGTCTCCAGAGAGCTCGATTTCGTGACACGAAAGAGCCACTGGCTTTCAATGAATGCCGACACGCTGCGCAATCTGTATCGGCCGGGCTTCAAAGGCCTTCGGTAGGAAAATTCACTGAGGGAGCGACATGGAGCTGAAGATATTCGATGTCGAGCACGGTGCCTGCGCGTTACTCACCTGCGATAACGGTACTCGCATGATGATTGACTGCGGGCACAACGGGGACACCGGATGGAGGCCCGGTCGCTACCTGCGTGATCAAGGCATATCGCGCCTTGAGATGCTGGCGATCACGAACTACGACGAAGACCATGTCAGCGGCCTGCCGGATTTGCTGGGGAATGTGGATGTGGAGTGGCTGTGGCGAAACCGGTCAGTAACGCCAGATACCATCCGCCAGCTCAAATCCGAGGATGGCATGGGTCGCGGCATCGAGGCCCTAGTTGGTATGGCTTCAAGTTACGCCGGCGGGACAGAGGCAACTCCGCCGACGTTTTTGGAAGTCGAGCGGCAGGCCTTCTACAACGACTACCCCGAGTTTGATGATGAAAACAACCTGAGCATGGTTGTGCACCTTCGGATTGCAGGCATCAATTTCCTGTTTCCGGGCGACCTTGAATCGTCTGGGTGGAAAGCACTGCTTCGTCAGCCTGGCTTCCAGAAGGTCGTATCCGAGACGCATGTCCTGATTGCGTCGCACCACGGCCGCGAGAACGGGATCTGCGCCGAGGTCTTCGATACCTACGGGTGCAATCCGTACTATGTCGTCATTTCAGACAAGGGGTACATGTACGACACCCAGAAGACGGTTCCCTACTATCGCAGCAAGGCTCGGGGCGGGCCATTTCGGGGAGAAACGAGGCACGTTCTGACTACGAGAAATGACGGAAGGATCGCGTTTGTCTTTCAAGACGGTCAATGGTGGCCGCAGTGACGGGAAGGAGAACTGCAACGTGCTGAAGTTCAAGAGCGCGGAATTCGAGGCTGCCTGCCTTGCATTCGCTGCCGGTGCACCGCTATCTAGAGGACATCCATGAACGCAAAAACAGAGAACTCGGGCGCACGGGCGAGCTGGTTCGTTGGCGCAAGCTACGGGGGCACGGACGATCAGTTGCCACGCTTTCTATCGGAGGGAATTTGGGAGAACGGCTACGAGGACAAGCACCTTGACGTTGTCCGATCGATGCGGCCAGGCGATCACATTGCCATCAAGTCATCGTACACGCGCAAGCACGGGCTGCCCTTCGAAAGCCGGGGACAAGCGGTGTCCGTGATGGCGATCAAGGCGATCGGCACGATCACCGAGAACCTGAATGATGGAAAGCGAGTCAAGGTTGACTGGACAAAGGTCGAGCCAGTTCGGGAGTGGTACTTCTACACCCACCGGGGGACGGTCTGGCGCGTTCTGCCTGGCGAGTGGATGACGGATGGATTGATCGCCTTCGCCTTCGATAACAAGCCGCAGGACGTCGAGCGTTTCCGGAACGCACCCTACTGGCGGGAACGATTCGGATCAGTGGCACCCGATAAGCATCGCTTCGGCTGGACAAAGTTCTACGAAGCGATCGCCGACAAGCTGCTCACCTATCGCACCAACAGAGCCGCTCTCGTGGAGGGTGATCTTGCCCCGGTATTCCCGGACCCGCCCTATTCGCAACGTAACGCCGCATCCTTGACGGTTGAGCGGCGTGCCTGGGCGGCCTGATGCCGCCGGAACTCTCTGGGTGAACGCATTTTCAACGACGAGTGCGGATGCACCTCGTTGAAGTGCTCGAAAGCCGCTGGCAACTGAGCCAGCACGGTGGCCGCGTCGCTCAGGTCCATGCGGGCCACGTAGTCTCGCTTGAACGTGTTGACGAAGCTCTCGGCCATGCCGTTGCTCTGCGGACTGCACACCGGCGTGTTGATCGGCTTGAGGCCCAGTGAGCGGGCCACCCCTCGGGTCTCGGCCGCGATGTAGGCGCTGCCGTTGTCGCTGAGGAATTCCAGCCAGTGATCAGGGGGCACCGCCTCCACCGATCCAAAGCGTTTCTCCACCGCCTCGATCAACATCTCGCGCACCGGCTCACCGGGCAGCCCTTTGCCCTCCCATGCTCGCCAGGCGATCACTTCGCGGTCGCAGCAATCTTTGGCGAACGTGGTCGTCACCGTCTGTCCCGAGTCGCACTTGATCTCCAGCCCATCGGAGCACCAGCGCAGATCGCTGCGCCCCACGGCCACGGTGCCCTCGTGTGTTCGGCTGGACTGGCGCCGTCGGGGCGCCTTGGGCAGCAGCAGCCCGGCCAGGGCCATCACGCGGTAGGCGCGCTTGGGATTGACCCGTGCGTCGCCTTGTGTGCTGCGCTGGCGGTTGACCAGGGCACAAGCGCGTCGATACCCGTAGCTGGGTAGCTCTGCGATCTGCTCCCGGATCTCGGCCAGCAACTGCGCATCGCCCGCTGGCGTGCGCCCCTTGCGACCATCACGCCAGTCAGGACTGCGGTGATGCAGCTCATGCACATGCGAGCGCGCCACGCCCAGCGCCCGGCAGACCGCTTTCATTGGTCGTCCCCGGGCAACAAGGGCGAGCGCGCAATCCACTTTTTTTCGGCGGCGTACTCCACGGCTTCCTTGAGGATTTCGTTCTCCAGGGTCTTCTTGCCCAGCACCCGCTGGAGCTTGGCGATCTCGGCTCGGGCAGCAGCCAGTTCCGAGGCCGGAACCACCGCTTCCCCGGCACTGACGGCCGTCAGGGCGCCTTGGCGATCGAGCTTTCTCCACTGGAACAGCAAGCTGGCAGCCACTCCTTCCTGACGCGCCACCAGCGACACGCTCATGCCCGGCTCATAGGTGCGCCGCACCAGCGCGGCTTTCTCCGCAGGGGACCAGCGCCTGCGGCGCTGGTCTTTCAAGATGACTTCAACAGTGTCCGTATGCCTGGTCGTACTCACAGTCCTACTCCTATCTTCAAAGATAAGCGATAGGACGGGTCCGGGGTTTCAGGGGGCTATCTCAGAGGGTATCAGGGAGATCTCTGAGCGGGTCGATGGACTCGGTCACTTGGCAGAGGACAAGTATGCGGATGGCACCACCGGCTTCGTGAAGGACATCTGCCCGTTCACGACGATGGGTCTGTTCAATCGGGGCATCAAGGATTCCAACCGCAAGATCATCGCGGCCGAGTTGGCTAAGTTCCTGGGAGTCGACGAACCTGTTCCAGAGACGTTCGAAGGCATCCCGCTGCTGAACAACTTGAAGTCCTGGTACTTTCCATTTGAGGTCAATCGCGCGACCGACCACATCGACTCGCTTTGGGGCGTCTTTGCTGCCGGCATCGCGTATGCAGATACCGACGATGACCTTGCCCGTGAGGAGTTCGCCAAAGCTTTCGACAGCGCGAACGGGCGCCGAGGCGTGGCATGGAATCTGACGTTCGGCCTTTACTGGATCAGGCCCTGGGCGTTCCTGAGCCTTGATCACAACTCTCAGGTCTACGTCAGCAAGAAGCTCGGCGTACCAATTGGCCTTCACGGCCCGAAGAGACGCTGCAACTCGGCGGACTATCTTGCTGTGATGGATGTGCTGGAGCCACGCTTCCAGGAAGCCACTTATCCGGTCCACTCATATCCTGAGCTTTCGCTGGAAGCATGGTTGTACAAGGACCCCACCGATGAGAAGACGCCGGCCGGCGAAGACGACGCGGGCGATGCCGACGATGGCGACGATGCAGCGGCACCGGAGGACATTCAAGTTGCCGTGCCGATCGTGCCGTACTCGGTCGACGATATTCTCAAGGACGGATGCTTCCTTGAGCGCAACGAGATCGATCGGCTGCTCGACCGCCTTCGCACCAAGAAGAATCTGATCCTTCAGGGACCACCAGGCACCGGCAAGACGTGGCTTGCGAAGCGCCTTGCGTTTGCGCTGATGGGGCAAAAAGACGAAAGCAAAGTCCGTGCAGTGCAGTTTCACCCCAACCTGTCCTACGAGGACTTCGTCAGGGGATGGCGGCCGACCGGCGAAGGCAAGCTGTCGCTGGCCGACGGCGTCTTCATGGAAGCGATCAAGGCCGCGTCCAAGGACCCCTCGTCGAAGTTTGTCGTGGTGATCGAGGAAATCAACCGAGGCAACCCCGCGCAGATCTTCGGCGAACTCTTGACGCTGCTGGAGGCTGGAAAGCGCACGCCCAACGAGGCGCTGGAGCTGTGCTACCCGGATGCTGATGGCAAGCGCCGCCCCGTACACATACCGGAGAACCTCTACGTGGTCGGCACGATGAACATCGCCGACAGGTCGCTGGCCTTAGTCGATCTCGCGCTGCGCCGCCGATTCGCCTTCGTGGGTCTGGAGCCGAGGCTGGGCTCCGCGTGGCGGGATTGGGTGGTCAAGGAGTGCGCCGTCGATCCTGCTCTGGTTGCGGATATCGAGCATCGGATCGCCGAACTGAATGACCAGATCGCGGCTGATGCCCGGCTGGGACAGCAGTTCCGGATCGGCCACAGCTACGTGACGCCCGCCCACAGGCTGGAGGCTGGGGACACGAAGATGTGGTTCCAGCAGGTTGTTGAGACCGAGATCGGGCCGCTGCTCGATGAGTATTGGTTTGACGCACCTGGCGAAGCGCAGAAGGCGTGTGCGCGGCTGATTCACGGCTGGTGATGGGTGTGATCGCGGAGCAAGTCGAGAGCGCGTCGGTCGACGCAGATGGCTACATCGGACGTATTCCGGTGCGCAATCTGTGGTTGCTGATGCTGTATGCGTCGGACTTGTTCCGTACTCGCGGCATCGGCAAAGTTGGCCTGGAGGACAACCCTGACGATCTTCCCGATCTGGTCGCCGAGATCCTGGCACACGCAGTTGAGGTCAGGCAGCGCCGCCATCTCAATCTAGGCTACCGTTCTCGGGATGCCGTCCTCAATCGCGTGCGGGGTCGAATTGATGTCCTGAACACTGAACGGCATCGATTGCTGGATCGTGGCTTGGTGGCATGTCGATTTGATGAGTTGACCATCGACACGCCGCGCAATCGCTTTGTCCGTGCTGCACTGGAGACCATCGCCAGAATTGTGCAGAGGAAGGATGTATCTCATCGCTGCCGCTCACTTGCCAGTGGAATGAAGGCGATGGGTGTCTCCGGCGATGCGCCCACGCGCGCGCAAATGAGCACCGATCGCTTTGGCCGCAACGACGCGGACGATCGATTCATGGTGGCTGCTGCAAAGCTGGCCTTTGATCTTGCCTTGCCCGCCGAGGCGGCGGGAATGAATGTGCTGACTCTGCCGGATCGCGAAGTCACATGGGTCCGCAGACTGTTCGAGAAGGCGGTAGGCGGCTTCTATGACGTGGTACTTCAACCGCAGGGATGGCGTGTTTGGTGCGGCGGTACGCTGAGCTGGCAGGTCGAACAGAAGACATCGGAAATTGACAAGATCTTGCCGACGATGCGAACCGACGTCGTGCTCGACCATGCGCCCTCGGGTAAGCGAATCGTCATCGACACCAAGTTCACGTCCATCCTCACGAGAGGCTGGTATCGAGAGGAGTCGCTGCGCAGCGGGTACGTGTACCAGATCTACGCCTACCTGCGGTCCCAGGTCGGGCGCGGCGATCCCCTTGCGGATTGCGCCAGTGGTTTGCTGCTTCACCCTTCAGTCGACGACGCCGTTGACGAGACGGTGGTCATTCAGGGGCATAGCATCCGATTTGCGACGGTGGATCTGACAGCATCCCCCGGAAAGATTCGTTCGCAATTGCTGCGCTTGTGCGAACCCGCGCTTTAGTAGCGGAGTTCAGACATTAGCGCCGCTTCGGCCTTTCGCCTCGCCACCAGTCCTGGCAAGACCTTTCCGCCACCGTAAATCCATCGGCTGAGCTCCTGAGCTGATGATGCCCAGTTCCGCTGGTTGATCCGCCGCCGCAGCGTCGCGGTCTGTAAGCGGCCTGCCCCAAGGTTGAAGGTGAAGTCCACGATGGCGGCCAGCCGTTCCTCCGGCTCCGTGGCCAGCACCGGGCAGTAGCGCAGGGTCGCCGCCAGCGCCGTCTGCAGATCACGCGCCAGATAGATCTCGGCTTCGGCTTCGGTGATCGGCGGATGCGCCGCATCGCATAGATGGCCGTAGCCAATCGTCCAGAAACCCGCTGGGCAGATGTACGGGTGTGCCCGGCCCGAATCGTTTTTCAGCACCCGGTGGAAGCCCTCGAAGAGCTTGGCCAGTTCGATGGCTGATTGGGGCACCTCGATCACGGCCGCACCCGGTCGAAAACGCGCCCGAGGAACCAGAAGTTCAGCACCCCGGCCCACAGCGCCTGATCGGCCTCCGTCCAGGCGTGCAGGATGGCGACGCCCCATCCCACGCCGGCAGTCACGGCGGCCGCGAACGCCGCCGTCTTGGCTGCGCAGTACAGCGCCATGAACCAGTAGGTGATGATGGGACGAACGCTGCTGGACAGCGCATCGGCCCAGCGCACGCCGGTTTTCTCGCCCTGCGTGCGGACGGCTTCGCGCAGCGTCTCGATGGCCCCGACGTTCCACGCCGCATCCGCGCTCGCGCCGATCTCGGCCATCCGCTGCGCGCCGCGCAGCTTCTCGAACTCCAGCGCCTTGTCCTGCATCGCCAGCTCGTGGCCGCGCTCGCCCTTGCGGTCAAGCCATTTCAGGATTTCCGGCGCGAGACGGAAGGCCCCGCCGAGGAGGCCACCGAGCAAGGTCTCGATCATTGCGAGCCTCCCATCAGCTTGAGCTTGATGGCAGCACCCACCAGCAGCGCGGCCAGGATGCCGGTCGTGACGACCTTGATGGTGGTCTGCCACGCGGTGCGCCGGGCGTCGCGCCACGCATCCAGCAGATCACGCAGTTCGCGGATGTCGCGGGCGGCACTGCCGTTCTCCAAGCCGAGATGGGCGAGGCAACGCTCGGCTCCGCGTTGGGCGGCGCGGTCGAGCAGCTCGTCGAAGTCTTCGCGGCGCAAGAGCAGCATGTTCTCGACGAGCGCGGGCTGTTGTTGTTCGGGTTCGGTCATTTGCTTTCTCCAGAAATGCGAAACCCGCCTGATGCGTCGGCATCGAGGCGGGTCTCAGGGGTGAATCGGTGAAACGGCGGTGCTTTAGATTTCGATGATCTCCAGGGTCAGACTTGGCGCGATGCCTTCGACGACGTCATCGCGGACGAAGACCTTCTGGCCGACGGCCGCATTGCCGCGCGCCCTGATCAGTCCGCCGCCGGGCAATGCGACGGCGACCACGCCGGAACCGACGTCGATCACGGTGCCCGCCTGCAAAGGCGGCTCCGGGATGAGCTGGCGGAACTGCTCGTAGAGGTTACGCATAGCCTTGCACTCCCAGCGTCTGCCAGACCTCGGGCATTCCCGCCTCGATCTGCGTCGAGCGCACGAGTCCCAGGCGCGTGACGCTTCCATCCTGGTACTCGACGAATGCGCCTGGCTCGATGATCCCAGTCTCGGCGAGCACCGGCAGGCGCAGGCTGACTTCGATCTGCTGCCCGGTATCGGCGAGCACGGCGATGCCTCGCTGGCGCGCGGCCCCAGCCTCGGTGATGAGCGGATCGACCACCATCGGAGCCAGCATGTCTCCGGCGGTGCCAGCGCGGGTCACCTGCCCGAGCACGCCGACATCCTGCCCGGACACGAACACGCGGTTGTAGGCGGGCTTCTCCAGCCAGCGCAGAGACTCGCGGGCGACCGCATCGACGGGGAGCACGAAGTCGGGCGTGATGGTGGCCCAGTCCCACGGCGCGACCGGATAGCGGTGGCGCACGCGGATGCGCTGGTCGGATGGGTGCGGGATCAAGTAGCCCCCGACCGCACTGGCGATGGAAGCCAGCGCCTCGATCCACGTTCCCTGTCGCGCGAACACTCCGGTAGGGACGTTCCAGTCCGTGATGCCCCAATCGACCGTCCAGCCCAGCGGGATACCGTTGAGCGTGAGGACGTCGTCCATCAGCTGCCGCGCGGTGCGTGCCTCGGCGTTGCCGAAGGTCATCACCGGTGCATAGGGCGCGGCCAGCACGGCGTTGCGTCCACGACCGGAGATGCGGATGCTCGCGTCACCGAAGATGCGCTCGCGGCTGATGCTCTCGGCCAACACGCGGAATGCCGTGCCATTGATGTTGGCGAGCAGTTCGACCGGGCCGGAGGCACTGCCGGGTGCCACCAAGCCTTCAGCCTTGGCGGGCAGTTGCGCATCGAAGCCCCACGTCCAGGAAGCGGCGTCGAGCGAGAGCGAGAGGTTGAACACCGGCACCGGCAAACCATCGGGCAGCCGGTGCAGGGTCACGTTGTTGATCACGAAGTACACCCTCCGGACAGGAACGACCACCGACTCCCCACTGGGCGGCGGCTCGGTATGGTTTTCACAGACGAACAGCAACTGGCCGTCCGCTGGGGCCAATGCGGCGAACAGCAGGTGCGCGCTCGGCGTGTAGCAAGGTTGCGGCGCGGGCGGCTCGGGAACCACCCAGACGCTGATCCCTGGCGGTGGCGGCACGGCTTCCTGAAACCTGCCGTGCCAACCTTTCGGCGCAGGGCTGGTGCTCTGGAAGTCGGTACCTTGATGCTGGGTGAGCAGCCGCGCGACTTGCCAGAAAGCGACTCGACCGGCGCGCTTGGTGCGATCACCATCCTGATGCCGGAAGCGCGTGGCGTCGCGCAAGCGCACGGCGTTCTGGAACGAGCCCTGTCGGGCCAGTTCGCGGTGAATGCCATCCTGGTGGGCGAACCAGGTCGCCTCAATCAGGCGCGTGGCCTGCTGCTGAGCCGTGCGGCGCTGCTCCGGCGCGGCCGCCAAGACCGAGGGCAACCGGTGCTCGATGCCTTGTGGCAAGGCAAGCGTGCGCCGCCAGAACGTCTCCCAGCCAGCGGGCGTCGCGGCCGCATCCTGCTGGCCGTGATCCCCGCCATCCTCCGTCTGCTGCGCTACCTGCCAGTGGTGCGAGGTCTGGCCGACCGTGGGGCGCTGCGTGTGCGACGCGTATCTGACCTCGCCCGTGAAGACCACGCCGGGCAGGCTCGCGCCCGCGCCAGTCCCCACGTTCAAGGGCACGCTCGGGCGCAAGACCATCGAGCGCACCGTCAGGCCCGGCAATTCCGCCAACAACTCGGCCCGGACCGGGGGGATGAACTTGATCGCGACGACCGGCAGCGGCAGCGTGGCCCGTACCGTGACATCGTCGCGCGGGGCGATGTAGTTGGCCCCGAACACCAGGTCGGCGTCGGTGGCGGCGGGTTGATCGAACAGCAGATCGACCAGCGGCGGCCCGACTACCACTGACGCGGCGGGCACGGGCAACGCGGCGACCAGGGTCACCTCGTTGGGAACGGCAGGCATGGCTTACCCCAGGATCGCCGACACCATCCGGGCGTCACCGCCCAGATACAGGTTGGTGCTGGCCAGTTTCACGTCGCCGTTGCCGTCGGTGCCGCTGCAGTCCAGATCGAGGGCGTTCACCTCGTTGCCATTCACGAGCCGGGCCCAGGTTGCAATGCCGGTCGCCGTGATCAGCCCGTCCTCCTGCTGCGTCAGTGTGAGCAGCCCGCCCGCAATCGTGCCCGCGGGCTTGGTCAACTTGATCTCGACAAGCATCGCACTGGTCGGTGTCGTGGCCGGCGTGGCGGGCCGTGTCCCGCCGTAGATGCGCAATCGCGCCGGATTGGGGCCCCCATCGAGGAATCCCAAGGTTCCCGCCAGCCGCGCCTCGTTGTGTTCGACGGTGATGGCAACAGTCATGGCATCGGTTCCGGCTTGAGGTTGTCCGCGATCACGGCGCGGTACATCTGCTTGTAGTCGTAGCTGACCACGGTGTATCGCTGCGCTGGGTCCAGCAGTTCGAATCGGTAGTTGCCGTCGGTGTCAGACCAGGTCTCGGCGACCAGGACGCGGGCGTTCTCGCTGATGAGCTGCACCCGTCGCACCAGCGGTTGGTCGGGCTGGCCCTTCTCCTTGACCGTCCCGGCGATCACGCCGTGGCCGCTGAAGTGGATGTCCTTGCGCGCGCTGGGAATCGTGCGCAAGCACCAGTCGTAGCCGCCACCCCGGCTCCACAACTCGCTCGATGGGCTGTTGCGGCGGATCAGATCGACGTGAGCGTTGACGCCGATATCGGCTGCGGGATCGGGCAGCACCGAGGTCGAGCCGCCGGCCAGCCGCATCAGCTCGTCGTCGGCGTTCACGCCCACGGTCGCGGGAAACGCGGGCAGACCGGATGGTGTGTCGCCTGCGATGGCGTGGACACGTGCGGTGGCCCCGTACAGAAACACGCCCGGAATCAGCTTGCCCCGGTAACTCGCATCGCCGACCTGGAACATCAGCACGCCGCCGGCCTTGAACTGGATCAGCCGTGCCCAAGGCACGCCGTTAGCATCGAACGCGCCGACGATGACTTCGCAGCGCAGGATCATCCGCTGGCCGACGTTGAAGGCCGGGGCCGCGTCGGACACTCCGGCGACGGGATTTGCGTTGTCGTTGACGCCGCCCGTCACCGCCGCGCCGTCACCAAAGCCGCTGTTCCAGCGGGAGACGCTCCACGCACCATCGAGATGTGCGAACCGATAGCCCTCGGCTCCGTTGCCCGTCGTCATCCACAGGCCCATGTGCTTGCGGGTGCTCGGGTCGGTCAGCAGCTCGACATCGGCTTCGAACCAGAAGTCACCGCTGGCCGTCTCGTTGAAACGCAGGATCGACTGGGCATTCGGCGCCGAGATGTCGATGGCCTGCTGGGCGCCGTTGTAGCTGGCGGACATGCTGCCGAGCACCGTGGTGTAGCCGTTCGCCGGTGCCGTGGCGAAGGTGTCGTTGAGCGGGTAGCTCACGGATCACCTCCACGGCCCGGTGATGTCGAACGCGATCTGCGCCCCCTCGGTTTCCGAGCTGTACTGCGTCCTGACCAGCAGGAACTTCTTGCCCGCCTGTCCGACCACGTTGTCGACAATGGTCTGGTCGCTGTACGGACGGTCTTGAGGCATCCACAGCATTCCCGGCATCAGGCCGCGCATATGGCCGTCCTCCTGTCGCACGTAGGTCGGCAGCAGCCACAGGCTGTAGTCCGCTCCGTTCGGGAACGGCATCGGCCCACGCCCGCAGATCTGCTGGCCGTTGTTGGTGTTCAGGGATGTGGTCGCCCAGCGCACCGGGTTGCCGAGCTGGGTGTGATTGCGCAGCAGCACCTTGCCGGTGAAGTCGAGCGAGGAGACCAAGCCATAGGCGTTGTACTGACCGGGATAGCTGATGTACTGGTTGTTCAGGCTCCAGTACAGGTCGTCGGCGCACAGCACCGTGGCGTAGTTGTCGCCCGGCTTGAAGCTCGTGATGTCGCCGAAGCAGTAGCAGTTGCGCCCGTACCAGCCGAAACCAGCGGCGTTGGTGACGAAGATGTAGAACAGGCGGTCGTCGCCCACCAGCACCCAGTTGCGATTGCCGCCGCCGTTGTCGCCGTAGGTGTCATAGCCGGTCTGGCGAGCGTGGTACCACTTGTGCCAGCCCCACTGATTCGCGGTGACCTGTTTCCAGTTCTGCGTCGGATTGTTCGGGTCGTAGGGAGCCTGTGCGCCGACGATGGTGTCGATGTCCGACAGGTCTTCGACGATGCCGACGTTGGCCCACTTCGCCCAGCCCGTCGTGTAGTTCGGTGTCTTGAGGCTGTCGTCGATTAGCAGGAGGTTCTGCGGCGAGGCCGGGTTCCTGCTGCGGTAGGCGGCTTTGTTCGTTCCCGCGAACGGCTTCTCCCAGCCCAGCGGCGCGACCTTGGCCGAGAGGCTCGTGGCGGTCGTCGCGGGAAATGCCGGCGTGCCCGTCACCGTGTAAGTGAAGGTGGTTGTGGTGGTCGCGAGCACGCGGAACAAGCCGTTGTACTCGGGCTGATCGGCCCCCGCGATCAACACCACCTGATCGCGCAGGTAGGCGTGCCCGGAGGTGATCGTCGCCGTCGCAACCCCATTGGCGAAGGTCAGCGAGTCGATGGCCTTCAGGGCGAAGCCGTTGACGAGGCATGCGTCGAGCATCGTCACCAGATCGCCCCAGTTGTTGGCGATCTGCGGCGCGCCCGCCATGCCGCTGCTGAAATATTTGACGGTCAGGTCGGTCATACGAATTCCTGTGGGAAGGTTTCGGAAATCAAGGGGTGTCTACGTCGCCGCGAATCAGCAGCGTGAAGTTGTCGTCGGGCACGGATTCCGGTCCTTGCTGGATGGTGCGCACCACCCACACCGGGAACTGCGCGCCGATGGTGTTGAAGCGCAGCACGTTGCCGGTGGCCCAGCCATTGCCCCAGCCGAGGGCGGGCAGATGGAAATACGGCACGCCGGTCGCCGGGTTGTTGGGGGCGCAATCGGTGCTGGTGTTGCCGGTGGCGATCACGCCGACGTTCTCGCCGATCACTTCGAAGGCGGTGCTGTTGGTGAAGCGCACGATCCAGCGTTCGGTGACCGCTCCCCGATTGGTGACGCGGATCGGGTACTGCGTGTTGTTGAAGGTCGCGGTCGACGAGCTGCCCGACAGCGCGTCCGACCACGCGCCGCTCCAGGTCGCCTGATCGAACACCAGACTGACGCGGGCGAACAGGTCGCCGGCCACCAGCGCGCTGGAAACGAAACTGCCCGAGGCGGGATCACCGGGATTGGCGAGCGGATACTCGTGAGTCAGCGGGCGCGTGAAGCTGATCTCGCCGTTGATCTGCACGTCGCGCACCACGGCCATGTCCTCGATGCGGTGCTCGACGGTCACCGGCTGGCTGAAGCCCGTCACGTTGGTGAATGTGACCGTGCCGGCCTCGAGATCGGCGGTGTAGCCGGTGTTGATCACAGATCCGTCGTGGCCGACCACGCGCACGCGCGACAGGCGCACCCGGGCGCAATCGATGGTCTGGCCGTTGCTGACCGAGGTGGTGATCTTGCCGGTGTGGCCGACAACGGCGAAGCCACCCGGACGGAAGATCGGTACTCGCCCATCGCTGGGCAGCCGCACGGGATCGATGCCGAGCAGATCGGCATCCAGCGGCAGATAGCTGTAGGCCACTGCGCTGTAGCGCACACTGGAGGCAGCCACCGGCTCGGGCCGGAAGATCTTGCCGTCCGTACCCACGCGGTCGGCGGCGTACCACGGTTCGCTCTCGTTGCCTGCCGCCGTGACCGTCGTGCCGAAGCGCACGCGCACCAGGCCAGTCTCGTAGTCGACGCTGCCGTTGATGCCGGTCGCCTCGATCTTGCCGTCGATGCCTGCCGTCACGTTCTGCGTGCCGCCGACCGCGCGGGCGTACTGGATCGAGAGCGATCCCGGTCGCAGCGGGGCCGCGCCGGTACGGAACACGAATTCGCTGGAGATGTTCTCGCCGACCGTGGTCACGCAACTGGCGCGCGTGATCGCATTGGTCACACCCGCCGTCCAGGACGTGAGGGCCACCTCGCCCGACAGGTAGTTGATCGTGCCGCGCGTCACCCAGCCGCTGGGGGTGAACTCGCGCAGGGCGCCCTGACCATTGTCGCCCCAGGGCTGCGCGCCACTGGTCGTGAGCAGCACCGTGCCCGTTACCACCTGGGCGTTCACGCCCGGCACCAGCTTGAAGCTGGGCGCGAACTGAAAGGTTTCCGTTTGATTGTTGGTCGCGCCCGCGCTGTTGTAGCGCAGCTTCACGTAGCCTGATTCGTCGTTCGGGTACAGCGACGGCGCGGTGACGTAGCTGATGCCACCATAATTGAGACGCCAGCGCCCGGTGCCGGCGATGGCCGCGCCGAGGCTGTAGTTCGGGCGTGGAATCCGGATCGTCACGTCCGGGTTGAAGATCACTTCACCGGTCGCGTAGTTGACCGTGCCGATGCTCGCGCCGTTGAGGACGACGTTGCCGCCACCATCGTCGCGGGCGATCTGCGTCGGGTCGCGCCAGATCGAGATGGCAATCCCCATCTCTTGCAACTGCGCGAAGGTGTACGCGCCCAGCCCCGCCGTGTCGGTCAGCGTGTTCCACTCGACCTCCAGCGAACCCGGTTCGATGGCACCGAGCGTCGCCGTCACCGGCAACGTCCCCGTACCATTGCGGGAGGGGTGCGCGAAGGCATCCTCCTGCTTGGGGCCCGCCACATAGCTCACGGTGATCTGGGTGCCGACCGACGGCAGCACGTTGGGCGCGAAGTCGAGGCGGTTCTGCGCGACGCTCAGGCTGCCGGTGGCCGCCCCGGACAGCATGCCGGACGTCGCAGCCGACGCGGTCTTGGTACCGCCGTATTCCCAGCTGATGGAGAGCGACCCAGGTTGCACGGCCTTGCCTTCCGGCGGTGAGAGCTGCAATGCCTGCGAAGCCTTGAGGGCAGCCTGCGGCTGCTGCGTTTCCTGCGTCGGGACGTTCCAGGTAAGGATGAGCGCCGACCCGACATCGGGCAACGCGCCCAGCGTCACGACGAACGCGCCGGTGTTCTTGTTGATCGTGCCCGCGCCATAGCTGGCGTCCAGGCCCTTGAGCGAGCCGTTGCCGCCGTCGGACAGCACGTACCAGCGGCCCTGGGCCATGTAGCTGATCGACAGCGTGCCGGGCTGCGGCACCGGATTGACAGTGCCGACGTAGGACTGACTGCGCGACTCCAGCGTGACCGGAACCTCGGAGCTTTGCGGGGCGCGCAGTATCTGCGCGGCGGGCGTGTAGGTGATGGCCTTCGAGTTGGACATCGAGCCCGCGTTCAGGCTCAGAATGCCGTTGGCGTAGTCGATGGTGCCGACCGTGCCGCTGGCAGTCTTGAGCAGGCCCGCGTCGTCGAAGATCGTGATGCCGTCGGTCTGGATGGTGAGCGAACCGGGCAGACAGCCGCCCGGCAAATTGAACTTCACACTTGGCGTCCAGGCGTGGCTGGCCGTATAGCTGACCAACACCGCGCCGGGCACCGGCAATCCGGCGGCCGCATACGGCGGAACGAACGAGATCGGCGTCTCGGTCTGCGCACTCGGCACCAGCTGCGTGTAGATCGACGCGCCCTTGATCGTGAAGTCGCCGACGGCGGCCGCTTGCGTCAGCGGCACGACGCCGACATAAGTGCCGGCATCGGCCACGACCGTGTCACGGACCTTCGTGCTGTTGCCCGCACGCGTAAATGTGCGCGTGGCAGGTGAACCGGTGAAGTCGTAGCGCAGCGCGTCGCTGATCTCGACGGTGACCACGCTGGCCCTGTAGTCCTTGTCGTTGTCGTAGGTGAACGTCCGTTCGACGACCGATACCGAAGTCGCGCGGACGTACTGCTCCTTCTGTGTCGGCAGGCCTTCGTTCTCGACCAGCACCAGCGTCTGGCCGACGTTGGGCACAGTGTCGGTGGTGCGCTGGAGCAGTTGGATCACGCGTTGGCCCGCGATGTGGTTCTCGAACAGATAGCCGGCCCACTCCGCGCCCTTGTTGAGGTAGGCCTCGATGCGCACGCGCGCCTGGTCGCGCGCATCGAATGTGCTCTCGGTGCTGAACAGCGTCACGCTGACGCGCGCATCCTGCGGTGGCTCGGCCACGATCACGTTGGCACCGAAGTAGGTGTCGGTGTCGTCGGTCTGCACCGAGACGAAGGTCTTGCGCAGGTTGACCCGGCCGCCGGCACGATCCAGTTCGGAAATGTCGGGAAAGATCGCGTTGGAGACGCCATCGGCGATGGCGATGCCGGTGGGCGCGCCGCCTCCCTCGGGCACGTCCGCCATCACGGCGGACTTCAGCAGTTTCACGTCGCCGGATTGGATCGGCATCTCAGATCTCCAGGAATCGAAGGGTCAGGCGGTAGAAGTCGGTGTCGGCGCGTGCCGGGATGCCCAGCACCGGCTCGGCCTCGATGGCCGTTTCCGCGTGCCGGAAGGCCACCGAAAACGAGCGGCCATCGGCGAAGGTCAGCGCGAAGCGGCCCGTGTTGTTGCCGACAGGAATCGCAGCCCAGGCACGCAGTTGTTCCACCGTGGCGCGCGTGACCCAGGCCATATCGGGCGCGCCCACCAGCGTGATCGGACGCCCGGCCTGCCGGGTCGCCGACTGGATCAGCAAAGCTCCGGTGATGAGGTAGGACGCGGACGCTACGGCGGGCGTCCAGGCGTGCTCATCACTCCACAGCAAATCGTCGGGCAGCAGTAGGGCCACCTCGTCGGAGAGGTTCTTCAGTTGCATCGGGAAGGACTCACACCGCCCGGGAACGGGCGGCATCAAGGAGTTGCAGAAGGCGCGACTCGTCGCGCGCATCGATGGCGGCGTTGACCTTGCGGTCACCCGAGGACAGTTCCACGCGCACGGTGCGCGCCGGGCCGCCATCGCTCGGCAGCGCTGGGCGCGTCAGCCCGGACCCGATGGGTTGCACCAGACCGCCGGAGGCGAATCCCTGCACGCCCGCCAGCACGCGACCGGCCAGCGCCTGCGCCGGAGCGGCCAGGTTGTTGATCGCCTCGAAGAAGCCGGCGCCGTAGCGGGCGACGGCTTCCTTGTTCACGACGTACTCGCCGGGCGTCAGCATCGCGGGCACGGTGTCCGACTTCGACAGGCCGCCGCGCCGGTAGAACTCGCCCTGGTGCTGCTCCATGTAGTCGATCAGCTCGCGCTCCAGGTCCTTGCCCCAGAGCAGCGGCTGGGCCATCGCCTGCCGCCACGTCTGCTTGATGCGCTCCAGGTTCTGGCGCTCGTTGCCGGTAAGCGTCTTGCGGTCGATGAAGTCCTCCAGCGCGCGCCGATCCTGCTGGGCCTGCTTGCCATAGCTCTCCATCGTCTTGCTGCGCATGTCCAGGCTGACCGACGCGCCGTAATTCCATTCGAGCCAGCCGGTGTACTCGTTCATTCCCTGCAGGCCAAGGTCGATCATCTTCAAGGCCTCGACGGCCTCGCGGTTGCGTTTCGGCGTGCTGGGCTTGCCGTCCGGATCGGTGCTTGTGGAGCCGGTGCTGCCCAACGAGGCGACGCGCCCGCCGACCGCGAAGTTGGCGACGCCATTGGCCAGACGCGCCAGCGCGCCGCCGCCGTATTTCTGCACAGCGGCCTTGCGAATCACGAAGGCACCGGCGTCCAAGGTGCGCGGCACGGTGTCGTGGTGGCCGGAGCCGGGAACCGATCCACCAGTCATCCGGGGAAACGCCGGGGCCACCGCGCCGCCATCGGCGTAGCGGCGCACGCCACCCCCGACCAGGCCGCCGGTGGCATTCGTTTCCACCTTCGTTACGTAGATCGTGTGCGTGCTCGAGGTGTTGGCCCCGTTCAGGCTCATGATCTCGGCTCGGGCCGCTTCGGCATTGGTACTGACCTGATGCCGAGATTCGGTCTGGATGCGATCCAGTGCCTTGATCTGGTTCTCGACATTGCTGATCGCGGCCTGCGCCTTCTCGGTCGCCACCTTCAGTTCGAGTTGCGAGTTCTGGTCGGCGTAGGTCTTGAGCCTGGCCAGCGCGTCCTTCGCCTTGGACACGTCGGCATCGACCGGCAGGGTCTTGCCTTCCTTGAGCAACTGCTCGTACTGCTGCAGCTTCTTCTCGGCCTCCTGCAGGTCGGCCTGGATCTTGAGCAGCACCTCCTTCTCGGCGAGCGCCTTGTCCAGATCGGCGATGGCCTTGTCGAAGCGCGCGGTATCGGCGTCGATGGTGACCTTCAGACCGTCCTTCAGCTTGGCGGTGATCTGGTCGATCTGCGACTCGGTCTGCGCGAGCGTGCGGCTGATTTCCTCGCGCGCCGAGAGTGCCGACTGCGCCGCCGTCTGGTGGGCCTTGGCCTCGGCGTCCAGCGTCTTGTTCAGAATCTCCTCCGACTCGCGGATGCGCTGGATGGCCTGATTGACGCCGTCCTTGCCTTGCGCGATCTGCGCGTCGGCGTCCTTGGCCTTCTGGGCCAGTTCGGCGCGCAGCTGATCGGCCTGCCGCATCAGCGCCTCGGCCTGCGCGTACTCCTGCTTGCGGTAGGCCTCGCGCGACTGGGCCTCCAGTTGGGCGACCTGCGACACCGCCTGCTCGGACTGCTTGCGGGCTTCCTCGCCGCGCTTGGCCTCGCTGGTCTGGCTGCTCGCCACCTGCGCGGCCAGATCCATCGCCTTCTGCGCCAGCTGCCGGGCCTGCTCGAACTCGCCATTGGCCAGCGCCTCGCGCGCCTTCTCCTGGTACTCGGCGATCTGGCGTTTGCGGTCCTCGGTCGCTTCGAATTCCGTCATGCCCTGACGGCGGATGTCGCGGACGCGCTCCTCCGTCGTCATCGAGAGCTGGCGCTTTTCCTCCTCGATGCGCTTGATCTCGGCCAGATGCCGGTTGGCTTCGGCGTTGAGCGCGTCGATGTGCTGGCGGTACTCGGACAGCGCCTGCGCGAGTGTCTGGCGCTTGGTGGCCAGGATTTCGTTCTCGACACGGGTGACGTTGGCCGCGCGTTCGGCCTCGGTTTGCCCGTCGCGGCGCGCCGCTTCGATCTTGGCGCGGGTCTCGTCGTCGATCAGCTTCAACGCGTCCGTCGTGGCCTGCCGCCGCACCGTGGTCTGCTGGGTGAGCGCATCGGTCAGCAGTTGCGTCGACTTGGTGATCAGCGCCGCTTCGGACTGCTTGGAGAGTTCCAGCGCGCTCTTCTCCTGCTCGTAGCGCGCCTTCACGGCTTCGACCTGCCGCTGCAGGTTGGACTCGACGATGGAGGTCAGCCCCTTGTACGCCTCGGCCATCTTCGCGGTCGCGTCGTTGACCGTCTGATTGGCCTTGCCGACGGCTTGTTCGACTTCGCCGAGGCGGGACTTCAGTTTCTCCAGCGCGGAGTGGACCGCTTCGATGCCGCGCCCGACCGCTTCCTGTGTGCCTTGGCGCACCGCCTCCAGCCGCTTGGCGATTTCCTCGGCAGCGGTCGCGGCGGTGTTCATCGCACCCTTGGCGGCGTCGGCCCCCTTGGTCGCGTCGGCGTACATCTGCGCGAAGATCTGATTCATCTCCGCGAGGCGGGCCTGATGGCGCTTGGTGGCCTCGGCAATCGTGTCGGAGGTGAAGATGGCGGCGAACACTTCCCAGTGGAAGCGAAGCTGCTCGATGCCCTTCATCAGCACTTCGACCATGAAGATGCCCGCCTTGCGGACGATCTCGAATTTCTCCGACAGCCACGTCCCGATCTCCCAGCCAACCAGGAAGGCACCGAGCACGGCAAACGCCGTCTTGAGCAGACCCACGCTGGCCACGGCCGCCGACACCGACAGATTCGCGGTTGCCCACGCGGCCGAGGTGGCGCTGGCCGCTGCGACGGCTGCCGCCCCGGCGGTTTGCCACGCGGTAATCAGCGCCGGGATCAGGCGGTAAATCAACACCGCCAGCCCCACCTCGGCGATGCGCTTCAACCACTGCATCACTGTGTCGAGGTTCTGCGCCAGCCACGTCAGGGCTTCGGCCAGCTTCTTGGTGAAGCCCGTCGATTCGTCGAGTTTGTTGATCCACTGCCCGAAGGCGTTCTTCAGGCGCTCGAAAGACTGGCTGACGGTCTGCGGCAGTTGGGCGTACTCGCTGGCGAGCTTGTCCTTCTGCGAAAGCAGCGCATTGACCACCACGTCGGCGGTGAGCCGTCCTTCCTCGGCCAGCTTGCGCAGCCGACCAATGGGCACGTTCAGGCCGTCCGCCAATGCCTGCGCCAGACGCGGACTGTTCTCGACGACGGAGTTGAATTCCTCGCCGCGCAGCACGCCGGAGGCGAGCGCCTGGCCGAACTGCAGCAAGGCGGAACGCGACTCCTCTGCGGACGCGCCCGAGATGCGCAGCGCCTGCGAGATGCTCTCGGTGATCGTGAGGGCGTCCTTCTGCTCGCCGCCCAGCATCCGCACCGCCTGCTGGAGCTTGCCGTAAAGGGTGGCGGTCTCCTGGATCGGCACGCCGATGCGCTGAGCGATGTCGAACAGCTCCTTCTGGGCGACCGCGTACTCGCGCTGGCCAGCGGTCGCCAGCTTCAGGCGCGCGGACATCATGTTCCAGGCGTCGGCGATCTGGACGATCTCCTGCACCTTGCCCGCCGCCCAGTTGATCGACAGGAAGGCAAGCAGCTGCGTCTTGGCCGTCGCCACCTGATCACCGAAAGCGGACATACCGGCCTTGACCTCGGCCATCCCGGCGGCCGCCTTCTCACCGGCGGTCTTGGCCGTGCTTGAGAGCTCGCCGAGGCTGCGCTCGGCGGACGTGATGGCGCGCTTGAGCCCCTCGTCGGCCCCTTCGAGCGCAACGAGGACGGAAATTCGGTTCGCCATGACTCAGTCCACCGTCCGGATCTGCTTCTCGATGGCCGCGGATAAGCGCGGGATGCGACCCGCGACCAGACGCTCTACATCGAGGCGCTTACGGAGCGCGACCTTGGGCACCAGCACGGCAATCGGGATGTCCGCGCCGCGCTTGAGGCGCTTGATGCCCTCGGCCTTGCGATAGCGCCGCTTGAAGCCCGCTAGTGGCCGGTCGTGTTCCTTGATGTTCTCGGCCATCAGGACGATGTTCCCCTTTGCATTCTTGATGAAATAGGCATTGCCGCCGCGCATCAGCTCGGCGATCTGGGCCTTGAAGCGTTTCCTGCCGACCCGCCCGTGCAGCGGGATCAGCATCCGACCGGCGATCAGGCCACCGCGCTCGTGCATGCCCGACCACGGAATGCGCGAGCCCACGTAGAGCGCAGGCAGGCGGCTCGGGTCTTTGTCCAGCACCTTGGCGGTGAAGCCCTTGAGGAAGGACTTCTTGACCACCGCCATCTGGCTCGCGACGTGGCTGCGCACGTCCTGCTTGAGTTCGACCGCCTCGCTGGCAATGGCGCGCGCCACCGCCTTCTTGACCTTGTCGCGGAACTCACCGCCCCAACGGCGCAGTTGCGCCTGCGCAGCCTTGCTATCGATGCGGACGGAGATGCGCATGGTCGGTGAGCCGGTCGAGGGTCTGGTCGAGGTGGCGGCCATCGCCGCGCGTGCCGATAGCGATGAGCGACAGCAGCCGCGCATCGCGGGCCGCGTCGCTGCGCGCCGTCGCGGCGACGAAGCCGCGCACCTGCGCCAGGGTGTAGTCGAGGATGTCGGGCAGGCGGTGGCCGTGCTCGATCAGGTGCTGGACGGTGTCGAACCAGCCGCCGCTTTCAGTACTGGCGGTACCTTCGCTGCCGTGAACAGGCCGTCGAGCTTGGGGATCACCGTCCGGGTAAAAAAATCGGCATTCACCTCGATCACCTTGGCCGCCAGCAGGATCGCCTCGTCTGCGGCCAGCTCATCGACCCACGCGCGGGGTTTGCCGACCGCGATGGCGATGGCCGATAGCAGGTCGTCGCCGCGCTCACCGAACAGCGCCAGCCAGTCGATCTCGCTGGCGGTGAGCTGCTGCATCACCGGTGAGATCGCCCGCAGGAAGCCCGGCATCTGCCCGACCTTCAACGGTTTGATGGCCAGCGGCTCACCGTCGATGACCAGTTCGATGCTTTGCGGAATCAGAGTTTCCAGATCGCTCATGGCTCACCCCGCTCAGATCTGCACGATGCGGCCGAACTGCCCGAGCACCGCGTCATAGGGCTTCGTGGTGTCGGCCAGCAGCGAGCCTTCCAGCTCGAACTTGTTGTACTCGTCCGAGATGAAGGAGATTTCCTTCAGCGGATCGAAGGCCACGCGGTAGAGCTCGACCAGCACCTTGGCGTTGCCCTGTGCGGTGTTGATGCCTTCGAGTCGCAGGAAGCGCTCGGGCAGCGCCTGCGTGAAGATGCCGATCTCGGTGGCGATGCCGAAGGCGTAGCTGGCCTTGAATGGCGCGGTGAAGCCGGTGGTATCCAGAAACTGGAGGGCACCGAAGTCGGTATCAGCGGTGTAGTTCGTGCCCAAGACCAGGGTCGCGGGCGAGCCCGCCGAATCGACGACCACCAGGGACGACACCTTGGGATGGGCCAGGAAGTAGCGGTCACCTGGGATCGGCGCGGCACCGCCGACAGGTTCGGCAGTGACCGTGCCCGGCGTGCCGACGACGTGATTGCCGTAGAGGGCCAGCGCAAGGTTCTCCTTGGTGAACTCCTCGATGGTGAGATTCACGGTGGCGGACTTCTGCTTGACCATCCGGTGATCGAGCGAGCGCTGGCCGGTCTGGCTCTCGTAGTGCTCCAGGACATCGGTTTTGAGGGAGAGCTTCAGCTCGGCGACGTTGCCGGGCGAGCGCACTTCGATGGGAAGGCCATCGATGTCGCGCTTGCCGAGGAAGACGCGCCCTTGAAAACTGGCGTAGGTGCTCATTGCTTGGGTTCCTTGCGTTGAATGGGAGGAAGGTCGGTTTCAGTCCGGGCAGGCTTGGGTTCCCGCGTGGCGATGTCGTGCGCCAGCAGCCATTCGGCGGTGTCGGCGTCGACCTCGATGCGGTCACCGGGCCCGTAGGACTTGCCCGCGTGGGTGTGCGGGCGGGTCAGAACGAGTCGGGTCATGGGTGGTCATCCAGGGGTTGAGAGGTCATTGGCCAGCGTCCGGTACGTGATGCGGTAGCGCGCCGGGAGCGCCACGGCCACCGCGTCGGCGTCCTCCACCTCCCACTCGCATTCCTGCTCGCGCATGCCGAGCGCCAAGCCGCCGAGATTCCCGTCCGCCATCAAGGCGGCGTGGGCGGCGGTGAGCAGCCGGTCGGCTTCGGTTTCCGGGACGGCGGGCGGAACGGCGCGGGCCAGCGCCACGACGCGGACGGTGAGTTCGCGGGTGACGCGGTCGTTGGCGCGTTCGGTGATGGACTCCGACTCGGGGAACAGCGCCAGCGCCGGGCACTGCTCCCGGCTGATGGCCACCGTGGGCGAGCGGTGCAGCGTTGCCCCGAGAGATTCCGCGTGCGGACGGACAGCCGCCAGCGCCGCGAGCAGGATCTGTTCGCGGATCGAATTGCCGGCCATCGCGCTACATCCGGGTGAGATGGGCGCGCATCTCGGTGCCGTCGCCCACGGCCCGAATGTCACGCACCAGGAAGGTCACGCCATCGATTTCGACCGGCTCGCGCTGTGCGAGCCCAACGAAGATGGACGCGGGATAGGTCATCGCGTACTCGGTGCTCAGGCTAAGGCCGTCGAGCACCGTGTCGTCCGGTGCGGCGAAGCCGACCGGGTGGCGCTGCGTCGGCGAGCCGTCCGAAGGACGCCAGAGGCAGTCCTTCAGGAGCCCGGCGTTGGCGGCCGACGCGTAGATCTGCTCGACGATGCCCATCACGCCACCGTCAACTTCACCAGCACGCCGGGGCGATGGCACATCGGCAGCGGGTTGGACTGCGTGTGCAGATCGGTTCCACGGTCGAACTTGCGCGGCTCCTGCTTGGCGTACAGCGGCTGGCCGACCGTGTTGACGGTCTCGTTGAAGTCCGCCGGCGCGAAGTAGGTGCCGAAGGTATCGATGGTGCCCAGCGGGAAGGCATGGGCCTCACCAGCGGCGATGAAGCGGCGCGCGGTGCCGTTGGCATCGGTGGCCTGACCCCGGTACTCCTCGAAAGTGATGCCGCCGTAGGTGAAGCCGCGCCGCACGTCGTTGATGAGGATGGCGCCGTTCTGCCAGTTCTCGAAGGCCTTCTCGACCTTGGCGTGACCGGTGAGCGCGGCGAAGAACTCCGGCGAGCACAGGCAGTGGACGCCGTTCATGAACTCGCCCTTGAGGTTCTCCTCGATGGTCGCCAGCACGGTGCCGCACTTGGCCTTGACGTTGGTGCCCGTCGTGCCCAGCTCGAAAGCCACCGTCTGCTGCGCGATCTCGAAGGCGTCGAACAGGTCGTATAGCACCGAGCCGTCCGCATCGAGGATCACGCCCTTGAGCGCGCCGACACGCAGGTGTTCCAGCGTGATCGCGTGCTTGTTGCGCATCGTCTCCAGATGACGCGCGACCACGCCCGCGACCGTCTCGGTTTCAGTCTCCGAACCGAAGGCGCGGATGCCTTGCACTTCCTCGGGCAGCACCACATCGTCGTGCGGGATGTGCGGCACGACGAAGGAGCGCAGCTTGCGCTTGCCGCGCACGCCGACCGTGCCGGGCGAACCCGGCGGCAGCGTGGGCAGCAGGTTGAGCACGCCGTTCATTTCCTCGACGACGATCTGGCGCTGACGCACCGGCTTGGGCGGCATCAGGTTCAGTTCTTCCAGACGCCCGTAGCGGTTGGGCAGGATGTTGATGGCGGCGGTCAGCGCGGCCATCGAGAAGGCGGGATTGCTGAAGGGGTTGTTCATGGTCAGGCTCCTTGACGGACGAGCACGCCCAGCGCCTTGAGCTGCGCAATGGCGGTGAGTTGTTCAGCAGTGGTGATGGCGTCGGGCCACGCGAGTGCGTGGTTGGCGACGATGGCGTGGCGCGCGACGACGAGGCCGTCATCACGGTCGATCAATGCCGCATCGCAGGCTTGCAGCAGCACGCCTGCGGCGACCTGCGTGCCGTCCTCGGCGGACGGGTCGATCTGCTTGTACTTGCCAGTGGCAGTGACGATGCCGACGACTGTGCCCAGCGGCAGGTTCTGGCCGGAAGCGACCGTGACGCGGTCGCGCGAGTAGAGGTTGGGCGCTTCGTACTTGAGCAGGTCGCCCAGATTCAGCGGTTCGGCGAGAACGGACATTTCAGATCTCCTTCTTGAAGGCGGTGGACTGCGCCGCGAGCTGCTTGGCCGCGTCGATCAGCGGATTGCTGGCCGCAGGACGCGCGGCGTCGGGCGCGATGCGGCTGACGATTTCGGGGCTGGCCTCGGCCTGCGCCGCGAGCAGTCGGCCGCGTACCGTGGCAGGTGCAGTGTTGGTTTCGAGGAAGCCCGCGATCAGGTCGGCGCGACCGGCGAGCGTGCAGGTCTGTGCGATCTCGATGGCGTCGGCCACACTCAACGTGGTGGCGGCGGACGGTTGAGGAGGACTGCCAGCAGGATCAGCAAGAGGCCGATCAAGAGCAGCGGGGTCGGATCGTTCATTCATGGAAGACTCCATCTGGTGGTTGCGAAGAAAGCCCGCTTGGCTGGCCGGAGCCACCTGAGTCGGGAGTGGGGAAAGCGATTGCGTGAGCTGGGCGAGCGCGTCGTCGAAACCGCCGACGGCATCGGCCAGTCCGGTGGCGACGGCATTCGGGCCGAAGAACAGGCCCGCTTCGGTGGCGCGCACGACGTCCGCGTCGAGGCCGCGATGGCGCGCGACGGTCTCGACGAACAGCTCATAGACGCGATCCACCTCGGCCTTGAGCACCGCGTGCGCGGCGTCGGAGATCGGCTCGTGCGGGTTGAGGTCGTTCTTGCGTTCGCCCGCGAACACGGCGGTGTAGCGAACACCGTCCTTCGCGTCCTTCGCCGACTGGTCGACGTGCATGGCGATGACGCCAATCGAGCCGACGCCGCCGGTGCGCGCGACGAACACGCGTGTGGCGGCGGACGCCAGCGCGTAGGCCGCCGAGAACGCCATGTCGTTGGCCACGGCCCAGACCGGCTTCGCCTGCGCCGCCGTCCGGATGCGGTCGGCCAGATCAAACACGCCACCTGATTCACCGCCGGGCGAATCGACGTCGAGCAGGATGGCCGCGACCTCGGGGCTGGCAAGCGCGGCGTCCAGTTGTGCGGCGATGCCGGTATAGCTGGCGAGGCCTGATTCGGCCTCGAGACCAGAGGTGCGGCGTACCAGCGTGCCGTGGATCGGGATGACGGCGACCTTGCCGCTGGCGGGCGTCGGCGCGCGCGTCGCAGGCGTGTAGCCCACGGGTGCGGCGAGATCGGTGAGGCCGATGCGCGCGCCGAGCACGGAGAGGATGACGTCGAGTTTCGGACGATGGATCGCCAGCGGCACGCCAAACAGGCGCGCCGCCAGATGAGGCAGCACGGTCATGTGAATCCTTCGGGGAAAGCGGTCAGGCGATGGAGTCGCCGCCGGTGGCGTCGGGCGCGACGGCGTTGCGGTTGGGTTCCGCCCCATCACGCACATTCGCGCCGTCCTTTGACGTGTAGCGGGGGTCGGAATCGAAGATCAGGCCGAGGTCGTCGGCGCGCCGGTTGTCGGCGGCGATCTCGCGGTCGACGTCTTCGGCGTCGTAGCCGTTGGCGGAGATGGCTTCCGAGCGGCTCATCAGGCCCGCACGGATCGCCAGCAGCATGGCCTTGTATTCCTTCTCCGGATCGACCCACTGCCAGCCCTGCGGAATCCACTTCACAGCAAGGTACTGGCGACGGCGCGCCGGGCCGCCACGCGCGAAGCCTGGTGCATCGAGCGCGCCCGAGAGCACGGCCTGCTTCATCCACGCGGCCCACACCGGACGACACATCTGATGCACCAACACCGAGTGCTGCACCATCTCGCAGCGGCGGCGGAACTCCAGCAGCCCGGCGCGGATGGACGAGTAGTTCACGCCCGTCAGGTCGCCGGTCAGTTGCTCGTAGGTGATGCCGATGGCGGCGGCGACCGCGCGGAACTGCGTGCGCAGGAACTCGGAATACGAACTGCCAACGTCGGCGGGATCGGAGAACTTGATGTCCTCACCCGGTTCCAGAATCTGCAGCGTGCCCGGTTCCAGTCCGGCGAGCGCGATGCCGTCGCCGTTGGCCGCGCCTTCGCCCATCAGGTTGTCCTCGGGGTTCTGGCGCGTGACGAAGCCCGCGAACATCGCGGCGGTCTTCTTGCGCACCAGCTCGGCGTCGTCGTACTGGTCGAGTTCGTTGAGCTTGACCAGCGCACGCGACAGCCACGGCTCGCCGCGAATCTGGCCGGGGCGCAGCACGCGGTACAGGTGGATGACTTCGCGCGCATCCACGCGCACGGTCTCCATGCCGCCCTGGCCCGACATCGGCGCGAGCCGACCGTCCTCCGGATGCGAACGGTACAGGTGGTAGGCGACGCGCCGACCCAGCGCATCGAACTCGATGCCCGAGCGCACAGCGTTCCCCGACGGCAGATCGGTATTGAGGTGGATCGGCAGGTGCTCCGACTCCAGCAGTTGAAGCTGCAAGGGCACGGCCAAGCCGTCCTCGACACGGCGCGGGCGCAGCCGGATCAGGCATTCGCCGCCTTCGAGCATCGAGCGGCAGGCCAAGGCTTGCAGGCCGTAGAAATCGGTCTGGCCCGCCGCGTCGGCTTCCTCCGTCCAGTCGCGCCACAGCGCCTGCACGTCGGCCTTGAACTGCTCGTCATCCGACAGGCTCTGCGGCTTGATGCCGGTGCCGACGGCGTTGGCGACGAAGGCATCAAGCGCAGCCTGCGCCCACGCATTGCGACGCACGAGGTCGCGGCTCTTGATGCGCAGGTCGGTGTGGGTGGCCAGCATCGCGGCAACGGCGCCGGGATTGCTGGGCATCCACGCCAGCGAGCGTCGGCCCCGGCCTGCGGCTTCGTGGACTGGCGACTGGCCGAACAGGCGTCGCACGGTTTGGGCGAACCACGCCATGTCAGAACCCCTTGCCCGTGGTGACGCGGATCTGACGCGGCGCACCCGGCCACAGTCCGCTGGCGGCGGCCTGTTCCAGCAGACCGCGCTTGACCTCGCGGATCGCGTCTTTCAGTTCCTCGACCGAGCGGTACTCCACGGTCTTGTCGCCGAAGCTCACGCGCTTCTCACCCTTGGCGAGCGCGGCTTCCAGCGCCTGGAGTTGGACTTCTGTGTAGGCCATCAGCGGTACACCACGAGGTTGATTTCGGAGGAGTCGTCGAACGACGCAGCGGTCGTCGCGCAGGAGATGTCGACGTACTGCGTGCTCTTCAGATCGGAGCTGGCGCGCACGATGGCCACGCGTTGCATGCCGCTGTTGGTGCTGCTGCGGGCGAGCGCCATCCAGCAGTAGTTCGCATCCGGCATCGCCACGGCGAAACGCACCCGGTAGCGGCCCGCCGCCGTGCGCACGACACTGGCAACGTTGTGCGCGCTGGCGATCACAACCTGACCGTTGACGTAGCCGAAGCTGACCCACACCCGGGCGATGCCGGGGTGCGTGGCGTCGATCTTGGTCTTGACCTCGAAACCGATACGCGCCGCCAGTGCGGCGATGCTGGACGCGAGGCTCATCAGGCCAGCGCCCCGTCGAAGATGACGACGAAGTCGGTGTCGGTGTTGCCGACATCGGCAGCAGCAACCGCACCGATGTTGGTGCGGGCCTGCAGTTGCTCGGCCACCGTGAGGGTCTGCGCCGCGTCGAAGCGCACCCGCAGATTGACTGCGGCCAAGAGCGCATCCAGACCGCTGGTGCCGTTTTGCAGCAGTTGCTGGATTTCGACCAGAGTGTCGTAGGCGGCGTCCGCTCCACCAAGGATGTCGGCCTTGAGCCCGTCGAGCAGCGACACGATTTTGTTCGACGAATAGGTGGTGGCAGTGGCGATCTGGTTGTCGTCGATGGCCGTCGCAGACAGCACCGCCGCCTTCAACTCGTTGATCGCCGCGACCAGACTCGATTTGTCGGTGGTGGACAGGCTGGCCAGGTTGCCTGCGGTCGCGCGGACGTCGTTGAATTCCTGAGCAACCCGGATGACCAGGCTCTCGATGCGGGTGGCAAGGCTCATGAAAACTCCTCGATGTGTCAGGACAGCCAGCGGGGATCAGCGAAGCCATCGGCTTCGGATGACGCGCCGGCGTGATGGGGTTGCAGAAACAGCGAGGCCACCGCGTTGGGTGGCCTCGTCTGGGTCAAATGTTTGAATCGGGGGCGGCTCATCCGGTGGCCGCTCCATCCCGAGTTGGCGCTCCAGTTCCCGCCAGTGGCGCTCCTCGAAGCGATCCAGGCCCGCGCTTGACGCGGCCGCGCGGGCGTACACGTAGCAGTCGAGCGCTTCATTGCGCTCGCGCATCTTTTGCCACTCGCGCACCGGGAAGCCGTTGCGGTCGCGGCGGGTGATCAGTTGCTCGGCGCAGAGCTGCTGTATGAACTCCGCATCGATCTTGGGCAGGTGGACGAAGCCGGTCGGGTAGACCGTGGTCACGCCGTCCTCGCTGACGTCCGCGCTCTTGCGCAGGTTGTTGTAGAACTCCAGCTTGGCGATGCCGACCGCCACCGTGAACACCTTGATGCCCCGGCGCAGCTTCTTGCCGCCTTGCGAGACATCGATGGCCGTCGGCGTACCGATCAGGGCCGCGCCGCGCGGCACACCCTTGACCGCCATCACGCGCGAATCGCGGCAGGCGCGCACGAAAGCGTAGGCCTCCTGCGTCGCAAAGCCGGTGTCGAGCGCGAATCGGGCCAACGGCATCGCCGCGCCCGAGGCATGCGTCCAGTTCTCCGCAATCAACTCGGCGAGGCGCTTCCACACCGCGTCGCGGGCGGTGTCGCCCATCAGCACGCGGTGCTCCACCAGCCAGGACTCCTTGCCGCGCCCAAAGGCCCAGATCGACGCCTCGATGCGATCCTTCTGCACGTCGGCCGCGCCCACCAGGAGCAGTCCTCCTTGCGGAACCGTGCCGATGCGGTAGTCCTCGCGGCGCTCGACCAGCCGTTGCCAGTCGGGCGCTTCGCCTTCCTCGACCCAGGTCTCACCCAGTTCGGTGTTCTTGAAGGTCTTGATGGCCGCCGCCGATCCCAATTCCTTGTTGACGGCGCTCTCCCACGCGGCGGCGATGTCACGCCAACTGCGCCAGCCCACCGGGCTGTACAGCGACGACAGGTGAAATCCCGCGGTCTTGCCGGGCCCGTCGCTGATCATCGCGCGCCACTCGCCGTGCTCCAGCATCCAGGTCTTGTGATGCTCGGCAATCGACTCGTCGCACGATTCGCAGATGTAGGCCGCCGTCTCCGGTGCGCCCTTGTCCCAGCGCAACTGCTCGAAGCGCAGCCACTGCCGGTGCGAGCAATGCGGGCACGGCACGAAGTAGCGACGCTGGTCGCTGGCCTCGTATTCGCGCTCGATGGCGCTCGCCCCGGAGATCGTCGGCGTCGACACGATGAAGATCTTGCGGCGCGCGAAGGTGCGGGTGCGCGCCTCGGCCAGCGAGATCGCGTCGCCTTCGCCCTCGACGTCCAGCGGATAGCCGTCGACCTCGTCGAGAAACAGATACCGCACCGGCATCGACCGCAGACCGACGGCGCTGTTCGCGCCCGTCATCACGAGCACGCCGCCCCGGAACTCCTTGGCGAGGATCGTGTTGCCCGAGTCGCGCGAACGCGCCGGCGCGATCAGTTCCGCCAGCGCCGCCGACTCCTCGATCAGCGGGTCGATCCGCTGCTTGGAGTTGCGCTTGGCCATCTCCACCGTCGGCCAGACCGCCATCATCGGCCCCGGCGCATGGTGGATCACGTAGCCGATCCAGTTCGAGCCCATCTCGGTCGCGCCGAGCTGGGCGGCCTTCATGAACACCACACGTTCGACCGGCGAGGTCGGCGACAGGCAGTCCATGATCGCCTTCAGGTATGGCGTGCGGCTGGTACGCCAGCGCCCCGGCTCGGCGGATGCCTTGCTGGAAAGCATCCGGTGGCGATCCGACCATTCGGACACCGTGAGCAGAGGATCGGGCGTCAGCCCTTCGCGCCATGCGCGCTCGATCTCGGCCGCGCCTTCGTAGTCCATGTCCATCGTCAATCCACCCGAGGGCGCATCTCGCCCAGCTCCTGCAGGTGCTCACGCACCGCCGCCTCAAGGGCGATGTGCATCGTGTGCGGATCGACACCGAGCTTGGCCGCCATCTGCGCCGAGATGCGCGCGGGCCAGTTCAGCCACGCGTCGCGCTCGGAGCGCGCCAGCTTGAAGACGTGGGCGATGGCCTGCGGCCGATCCACCAGTTCGCCCTTCAGGCGGGCCAGCCGCACCTTGTTCGTCTGCGCCTTAACCACCTCGTTGACTGTGCGCGCTTGCAACAACGACGCGCCGCCGGTAGGCAAGGCAGCCTGACCGTCGCCCACGGGCGCGGCGGTGGCGGTTTCCGGCGGCACGACGGCCTTGACGGCATGGGCGCGCGTGCCGGTGCGCGGCGCTTCGGTGTTGCGCGCCCACTCGGCGTCGGCGCGCTGCGGGTCAAGGGTTCCGTCCGACTCCGGCGTGATGCGCCCGGCAGCGATGGCCTTGCGCACAGCCGCGTCCGAAACGCCACGGTGACGCGCGTAGGCGCGAATCGAGATTCCCATCGGCACCTTCAATCATGTGTTCGTCCTTCGTCGAGAAAGAGCTTGGCTTCCATCGGGAACAGCGCGTTCATCACGTCACGCCATCAACCACGTCGAAAGGACAAACGATGAACAACCCAGCCCCCGACACCCTTGCAGTCAAGCTCGCCGAAGCCGCAATGACGGTCTTGGTGCGCGCCTGCCGCGACGAGGTCGCCTCCGCCAGCAATGCCGAACTCGAAGCTGCATGCGCTTCGATGCGCACACGAGCCAAGTCGGTCGTCAATCAACTGCTGGATGACGCTCGGGACGCACCCTGGATCGCGGAAACCGCGTTCCATGCCGCAGCCCTTGAACTGGCCGAAGCGGGCATCTCGTCGCTCCGCAGGCGTTGAAGCAGAAAGAGCTTGGCTTCACCGGCGAACAGCGCGTTCATCACGATCCCAATCAACCACTGCAAAGGAACTGACCATGAGCACCATCCAACTGACCCCGGCCCAGCACGCCGTCCTCGCCAAGGCCATCCACTCCAGCGACGGCAAGATCGATTGGTTCCCCGATAACGTCAAAGGCGGCGCGCGCAAGAAAGTGCTGGAGAGCATGTTCAACCGCGCCCTCATCGCGCCTGACGGCGAAGGCTGGCGCATTGCCGCCGAGGGTTACGACGCGCTAGGCATGCCGCGCCCCGGCGTCCAGCAGCCGACGCCCCGGTTCGACGCCGAACTGGAGCAGGACGTCGCTGCCGCCGAAGCCACGTGGAAGCAGGAGGCCAAGGCCACGCCGCGCACCCGCGAGAACAGCAAGCAGGCCGAGGTCATCCGGATGCTCAAGCGCCCCGAGGGCGCGACCATCCGCCAGATCTGCGATATCACCGGCTGGCAGGCGCACACGGTGCGCGGCACCTTCGCCGGGGCCTTCAAGAAAAAACTCGGACTCGCCATCGTCTCGGACAAGGCCGAGGGCGGCGAGCGCGTGTATCGGATTGCGTGATCAGCGCCGGGGTGCCGGCCCTGCCTGCACCCCCGAAACATCCATCGCCACCACCCTTGAAACGCTTGGCTTCCCAGGCGAACAGCGCGTTCATGCTGGTGTCGTGATTGACGCATCCCAAGGAGAACAGCCATGAGCACCATGACCATCACCATCGAACGCACCCCTCACACTCTCCAAATTGGCGACAACGCCATCGAGGTCGAGGAGTTGAGCATCCGCCTGCCGTTCGCGCGCAAGCCTGCCGATCTTGGCGAAGTCGGCGGCCAGGGGCAGACCAGGATCTACATCACCGAGACCAAGGAACTGACCCCGGCCGAGTTCGACGCCTTTGCCAGCAGCCTGTTGGTATCGCGCGATTGGCTACGCGGCAAAGGCGGCGGTGCGGGCGACGGCTACCTCTGCCTGGAGGTCAAAGCGCCGGGTCGCCCCTACCTGTACATCAATCCGGAGGGCGGCGATTACGCCCGCTACGTGGCCCGCCTCGGGTAATCGAAAAGATCGAGAAAGAAGCCGAGAACAGCTTGGCTTCTCAATCGAACAGCGCGTTACTACGGGTGTCGCAACGATCAACCGCAAGGAGCCCACGATGAACAACACCAACCAGATCCCCGCCACCCGAAACGACGCCTGGG
>WBZO01000779.1_pt3 | contig 53388 bp, 53 predicted proteins | sample 5204261 | NCBI WGS metagenome assembly WBZO01 (sample SAMN12412400, study PRJNA552823) | activated sludge metagenome | isolation source: activated sludge from anammox sidestream of wastewater treatment plant... | place: USA: North Carolina | collected 2017-09
TCGGATCAACAAGGTCAACAGCCGTTATCGTCCGGGTGCCGGTGTTGCACAGCACAAAGGTATACGTGATCACGTCTCCGGTTTCGTCAACGGAGGTGACATCGGCGTCCTTTGTCAGTGTCATCGACGCCGTACCCCCAGGAGTCAGGATCACTTCATTACTGGTATTACTAATTTCTCCGCAAGTCGCTGTGCCAGTAACTGTTGCATAGTTTACAATTGATTCGCAGAGGTCGATATCTGCCTGGTTCACATAATATTCAGCCGTCCCGGTTGTAGTGCCGCCAGGAACAACACTGCTGTTATATCCGGTGACCGAAATAGCAGTTCTGTTATCAATGATTTCAAGCTCAGTAACGGTTGTTGGCCCATTGTTTATAACCACATACGAATATTCAACCCAACCTGGTTCGGTCATTGGCTCCGTTTTATTAACGGACTTCACAATCGACAGATCTGCCTGTTCATGGTTCCCGAAGTTCGCAGTGAACGTGGGATTCGTATAATCAATGATAATCGGACCGTAACAACCGGAAGATGGGGCGGTTGGAGTCCACCCAGCCTGCTGCACTTCGCAGACATAGTACGTGCCTGGAGTTACGGCGAAGGTGTAATTGCCGAGACCATCTGCTGTTATTGTCTGCTTTGGAGTGGCACAATCTGGAATGTCACGACATAATTCGATCGTCCAGCCACCGAGCTTCGATTCAGTTGCATTAGGTGTACCATCACTATCACAGTCATTCCATTTGAAACCGGTAATTCTGGCTTCAATGATAGCGCCTGGATCTTGCTGTAATTGACCTCCACCCAATGCGGTATAACCGGGAATTGTTGGGGTAGTCTTCACAAAGGTCTGGAGAGACCCGCCAGTCCAGTCTGCAGCACCATTATGTCCCGCTATATCTCCCGGTCTCGCTAAGAGCAGTCCCCAGTAGAACTCCGATTTACTGGCTGTGGCTTTAAAAGTGACGATAACATACCGATCAACACCATTAACGTCGTCATAAACCTGACTGACGCCAACGTCGGTAGCACCGGCAACATACAGATATCCGCCATATTCAAGAGACGCATTGGTGTCTGCAGCAGGGGTTGCATCCATGAAAGTAGGATCCCTGTCGATATTGTATTGGGCTAAACCGAGGTATCCGTTGGCATTGGTATTCGATTGGTAATGGTTATAGTATATAACGAATGAGTATAAATTCCCACTCGTTACACTTGTGCTCTTCCAGTGATGGGGAACAACTTCACCTTCAAAATATCTCGAGTTGTCATTTTTTATTATAGCACCATCCCATTTTTCTGACCCAAGTGGGTAGTCGTACCAATGATAGTAGTCTTCTTTTGCCCCAATGACGTATGTTGGGGAAGGTGAAGGGAGTATAGTCAGGGGTACAGTCGTTGGTATTGTGACGGGGTCAGCACCATTGGTGAGTGCCCTGAAAATATTGATCTGCCCTATCGTTTCATAATCAGTGGAATCGGCAGTCCCGACAATCTGATCGGTGATTTGTGTCAGATTTTTTCCATTTGCTGCAAGGAGGGTTGCAAGACCGGCAACTTCTGCTGCGGCCGAAGATGTCCCGGTTGAACTTCTGTAGCCTCCTCCCGATTGTGTTGTGAGGATGCCTACACCGGGTGCTGCTACGATAGCACTGCCAGTATTACTAAAAGAAGCAATTGCACTATAATCATCAGTTGCAGCTACCCCGATTACTCCATACAATCCTGCGGGATAGGTCGGTGAGGATGATGCATCATTACCCGCAGCTGCGACAACAACAATGCCTGCCTCCCGTGCATCCTCGGTTGCATTCGCAAGATCTGAGGAATATTCCGCACTGCTGAATCCCATGAGGATGACATCCGCTTCCTGGGCAATGGCATAATAGACTCCGAGAACAACATCTGCATCATAGCCGGTACCATCTTCCTTGAGGACCTGGACTGGGAGAATAGTGACCGGTGAATAGGCAATTCCGGTTATACCGATACTGTTATTGACATTCGCCGCTGCAATGCCGGCTAGTGCAGTTCCGTGGCCATTGAGATCCTCGGTAGGAGTACTACCCTCGATGTAGGTTTTTGCATTCGCTACATCAACTCTTCCGGAAAGATCCTCATGATAAGCGTCAATCCCCGTATCCAGGATAGCTATCTTTGCTGAATCTGAAATCGGGATACTATAGGCTTGATCCCAGGCAATTGCAGGAAGTGCCCATTGTTGTGAGTATAAAGGATCGTTGGTATCAGCTGCCTGGAATTTGACCGGCATGGCTGCATGTTCAACATTCCCATGAGCCTTGTATTTTGCTACTACAGAGGCTACTTTATCGGCAGGAACATCGATGACCAGGGCGTTGATCTGCGGGATCTCCTTATCGCTCTTTCCTCCGCACTCCTTGATGGCCTTGTCAACATCTGCCTTCCCGGCCGATTTCTTGAATTTCACAATGATCGGCACGGTCTCGCCAGTGTAGGCTGCTTCGGGCACGGTGGCTGTTACCACTGATTTGTCCGCTGCAATGGTAGCTTCAGGAGTGGCCTCAGTCTGTCTTCCTTCAGGAGCAACAATGACCGGTTCGGCCTCTTTCTTTTCCGGGGACGTATCCTTTGCATCAGTGACTTCCGGAGTGACATCAGCAGGTATCTCCGGAGTTCCTCCTAGGGATATCGCCGTCTCGTCAGGAGTGATATCAGCAGGTATCTCCGGAGTTCCCCCTAGGGATATGGCCGTCTCGTCAGGAGTGATATCAGCAGGTATCTCCGGAGTTCCTCCAATGATTATCGCCGTCTCCTCCGGAATGATGTCGGCTTGGACCTGAGTGGTTACCACCGTCACAGGAATCGTTTCTAAAAGAGTAATCAGCGAGTCTGGGGCAACCGTTCCATCCGGGATGACTTCAGTCGGAATGACGGTGGTGTCTCCTGAGATCCGTACAACTTCTGGTGCATCTGTTGATGGACCAGGGGTATCATTGATGTCCGCAGCAACCGCAACACCAAGAATACACAATACTATTAAAAGCCCGATAAGAGCTACCTTTCGACAGGACATGCTAATCTTCACCTTACCGATCCACAAATTTTGGGCAGTACTACCACCTGAAGAGAGCAATTAATCGATGCGATTAATGTTCAACTCACAAGTGAATGTTAAGCGCTGTGAAATCTAAGTATGATAAAACTATGCCATGCAATTAGAAGGGATACGAACAAGTTCAGATGAGATTCGTTGTGCGATATTTCATGGAAATTCTATAAAAGTTTTTTCTTTATGCATCTCTTTCCCATCGTAAAATCACCCTCTGTACTCCCTGATTTTGAAATTCGCGATTTTTGTGGAAAATTTGCATCCGCTGGTACATTTTTTCAATATATATGTTAATTCCGTTCGTGCCATTCAAGAACGGATCGCTTATCCTATAGTACCTCTCTAATTATTGGAATGGTATTTACACGAAATGCCTTGATTTTGCAATAAAGAAATAATAAGAGGAATATGAACTCCTGTTACCAGCTGCGCTCTGAAAGCCGATCTCATGACATGGTCTTTTTATGAATTTCGATCCATCCTCCCCTTACCGAGTACACTGGCCGCAGGGAGAGGCACCGGTTCGGGACTTCACGCCTCCCTCACCTCTTCCCCGAATGCCTTCTCCCAGGGGACCACCTGGCGGGGCATCGACCCGTACTCCTTCTTTGCCCGGGAGACAGGGATAGCAGAGAGATAGGGTGCCACCGAGCTCTGGCCGGGATGCTCATAATAGAGGAAGAACCGGCCGTTCCGGGACCGGTAGAGATGCTTTGCCCCATCCTTTGATGAGGCTACCAGGGTTGCTGTTGCGGTATTGTATTTCAGGCCGTTGATCACCTGCTCCATGGGATCTCCTCAATGATGAGTGGAACAGCAGCAGACCCCATAATGGTTTGTGGTTGTATCGACAGGATGAACAATGAAAGGACCCGGTATAGCCACTTCTTTTATGGGCCCGATAGTGGTTATTGGGGGTATCCAGCCTTGCACCCCCTCATGCGATGCACGTCGCCGCCCCCGAACGGCGCCCCGGAGGCGGTTCATTGACCCATTTTTTCTATTGATCTCGATGAAATATTCTTACACAAAACATTGAGGAAGCAAAAAAATATAGAATTCCGCCCGGGGAGACCCTCAATCCGTGCGGAGGGGCATTTTCGGAAAAGAGGGGGTGGGATGGTTGTGTTTCAAAATCACTGCACAATCGATAGCATGTACTCTGTCCCCACAGGGGCACGAGGTACTTCGAAGACCAGTCTCCCGCGGCGGGTCTCATTGATTGGGATGGTGGTCTCCCGGAACCCATTCACGAGACTGAACGATGCAGGATGATACGAATATCCCTGGCGGGAAGAATCCATCAGCTTGACAGCCTCCGGCCGAAAGGCATACCCTTCGGGATACCCGACATTCCTGAGCGAGAAGTCCACCACAATAAATTCATTGCCGGTACCGGGTTGGAGTAATAGACTGCTGGAGTTCCACCCCGACATACTGTACAAGCCGAGAACCAGCCGTGAGGTCGCAAGAGTTGGTACCGTCTCCTGCTTTTCCACCACAATAAAATCGGGCGTTGGGATAGTGGCGGAGGTGCCGGGGGCAATCGATGGGGAAGGGGGAAGTGATGCAGAAGGGACCGTATCTTCAGAAGTACAACCACAAAAGAGGATCATAGCTCCAACAAGACACAGGAGAAACGGGAGCGTCAGCAGGTTCCGCATGGTGTACGAGGTCTGTATCCAACAATAAATACCTCACTGCCGGATGGCTGGGGGTCCCAAAGAGGGGGTCCCCTGCAGTATCCGACTCATGAATTCCCTCCCCGGAGAAGTGGTGGCTGCCAGATTCAAAGAACAATTTGCAGTTATTTTAACATAATAACGCTTATCAGGAGATTTTGAAACGGACCATCCCATTCAGCCCTTGTTATCTGAGGAAGTGGATACGAACGCATTGAAACGCGATCGGGATATGCAAAATGCTGCACTGAGGAAAAAAAGAATCATCTTTGTATATAGCATTATGCGGTTTATTTGTCAGAAGAGCCCGACGGGAGAGAGAAAGGAAGCGAGCGATTACCGGGAATATTTTTCAAATTCCTAGAGAATAGTGAGAGAAAAATCCCTGCCGGGATACAGGCACAATACCAGGATCGTTCTGAGGGAGGTCATGGTCCTGCAGGCTGAATTTTGTGATTGTACTGACTAAGGTACCTGAGAGAAAGGCAGTACCGCACTTTCACATCATTCTATAAGGGGCCTGGTTCCGGCTGATCCTCCTTCTTTTCCGGCTTTGGAGGCGGAGGGGCATTGTTCTCTGAGAGCGGGAAGAACTCCTGGTAGACCTTCCTCCGCTCATCGAGGTCGGTGTGGAGGTAGATCTCCGTCGTCTTGATCGAGGTGTGCCCGAGGTTCTCCTGGACCACCCGGAGGTTCTTTGACCGGCGGTAGAGCTCGCTTGCGTAGCTGTGCCGGATCTTATGGGGGGTGATCCCCTGGGGGGCATACTTTTTGAAGATGTGCTGGACCGAGCGGGGGGAGATGTGGTGCCCCATCTGCCCCAAAAAGAGCGGCCCCTCGATCCGGTTGCCGATGAACCGGGAGATCTCCTCGAGCGTCTCGTGGTCGACGAAGACGATCCGGAACTTGCCCCCCTTCCCCCGGACCTTGATCATCTCGTCCTCGAAATCGATATCCTCGATATTGATCCCACAGAGCTCCGAGACCCGGACCCCGGTGGCATAGATCGTCCTGACGATCAGCCGGTCCCGGTCGTCCTCGATGGAGGCGATCAGGCGGAGCACCTGGCTGTGCTTCAGGTACCGGAGCTCCTGGTCCTTGATCTTCGGCCGCTCGATCGCGACCATCGGATTTGCCGTGATCACCCCCTGCGAGGAGAGGAACCGGTAAAACGAGCTCAAGGTCGAGATGATCCGGTGGGTGGTCTTCGCCTTGTACGGCTTCTGGGTATTGATGAACGTGAAATAGTCCGTGATGAAGACCGGCTTCACGTCAACGGTCGTGTCCAGCCGGGCTTTGGAGAAGTCCTCCCAGAAGAGCTCGATCTTCTCGGGATTGTTCCTCCGCAACCAGACATAGTAGGCAAAATGGCGGACCACCTGCTCGTAGCTCTGGATGGTCCGTGGGGAATAATTGCGCATCCGGAGGTAGTGACGGTAACTCACCAGCCATTCGGAAAAATAACCCCCATCCATGCTCTATTCTTTATAACGACTGATAATTAAAGTTTTGCGCAGAATACACATTTGCCGCAATGATTCCCCGATTCCGGGAAAAACCAGCAGGCATTCCAGGATCCCCTTCTCCAGGCCCATCATGCATGAGACGTTCTCTCCGGCACGAATCATCAGGGAAAAGATCCTCCATTGCAAGCGCAGGGAACCACCCATATGGTGCGGGACCTGAAACGATCCCCGTTATCCCCTACCCATGAAGAAGTGAAACCCATTCCCGGAATCGGGCCCATCCTTATCGTCGAAGAATCTCAGAAACCCCCATAGATTCGTTCTGTTGGCAGATCGATACCCCCCGCAATAGGATGGAGGGTCAAAATGAAAAGAACACCTGTTTTAGGAAGGGGGGGTAAAGATACCTGAAGAGACCTCCAGGGCGTGAGCGGGATTACGTTCCCGCGATACTCTTCCTGTTCCTGTCTTTATCATCCCGACAGTATCGCAGAGTAGGTTCTGTTGATGGATGAGCAGGATGACCTTGTTCCACTCGCTTTCAGAACGTGGGCGATACCATCAGGACCCGCACGACCCAGTGCCGTTGGCAGGGGCAGACCCCTGACCCCCCGTCCGGTGAGAGTGAATCACCCTTCCATCAGCACCCATGTGCCAGTGGTCGTCTCCCGAAAGAGTTCAGAACGCGGCAGGGGACCCCCCTGGTGCTGCAGGTTCTTCCGAACCGAACTTCTGCATCAGCACCTCCACTTCATCCGTCTTTTCGACAGGGGAGGATCGAAGAGAAATGGGTTGAACCCTGGCGTGAAGCCTTCAGGCTCAGCCGTGGTTCAACGCTCTCTTTCTTTCCCCGGATTGATACCGACCTGTGATGGAATGAAAGGCCGGAGCATCTCCGATTACGACCTGCCATGATAAACAGGAATTATTCTATTCAATGACGAGTGGTGCGGCACTCCCTCTACGAGATCGATTCCCCGGCGCTCTCCTCCACAAAGCCCGACCAGGATTCACCAGAAGGAACCACTCCCTCAAATGAATACGATGGAGCCGGATTCACGGAGGAGAGAAGATCTCATACCATCCCGGGCGGCACCCCATAAAAGATCACGATCGGCATACCCTCGCAATCGATGTGAGAACAGGGTACTCTCTTATTGTATCCTATCGTCAATCAGCACAGTGAGGAATTATTTCGTGGTCTCACCAGGAAAAAAAAATTCGCAGACAGACCCATGATTCCTCTTATGAGGCCGGGCACAACGGTCGTTTCATCTTCGATGTTTTTTGCGGCAATGAAGAACCCATTCACCCCATGAGACCAGAGATCACCGGGAAACGATTATGAATCACAGGGACTCGGGACCATGGTCCAGACAGAAGGGACGACCCACTTTCCTCCCACTTTAAAAGGCGATTATGCCGCGTCCACTGCATGACTCGTCCCGATTCTCCCCAAACCGGGGAAGAGAAGAGCTCAATCAGGGTGCTGCTCACCCATCGGCACCCGGTCGGATCGTGAATCATCACGAGCCTGCAGGATTGTGAAAAAGATTCTATTTGGCCCCATATTCTGAAAATAATTCAAAATTTCGGTTTGATGCACTCACCCGGCCGGTTGCGCGTTCCACAAGATAAACCATATGATGCTATATCCTAAAGGGGTGCCTGAGCACGCCAATCCCGCATCCTATAATAAATCCTGTGCACCTAACGTACTGATCAGATGGTGCAACAGTTCGGTCAGGACGATGTCAACAAGTACAGGAAATTCAGGAAGGTGGATGGCGCCACCTACCGGAAAGTAAACCAGTTCCTGCGGAAGCGGACCTACATCACTGCCCGTGAGTGGGCGATCGCCCGCCTCTGCACTGATTTCCGTACACGGAACGGGGCAGAGATGACCTTTATCGGACTGCACCTGCCGGAACTCGTCCCGTTCATGCAGGAGACCTATTCGCCCCAGGCGGTCAACCAGGCCCGGAACTCCTTCAAGAAGAAAGTGACCAAGTCCGGGGCCACCTTCTTTTACGGCGCCATGTGCGGATTCTTCACCTCAGAAGAGCTCGATGACCTCCTCTTTGAGGCAAGCGAAGTGGCCCGGTTCCTCCTTGAAGTGGAGCGCTCATCGCTGGATATCGATGAAGAGATCGACATCGAGGACCGGATCTCCGATATCATGAGAAGTGTCGGAGAGTCCGCTGCTGCCCTGATCCGCACCCGGGCAGAAGATGAGGAAAAAAAGGAGGGCGAATCCTGATGAAAGTAATTCACATTGCCGGCTTTTCCAATACCGGGAAGACCACGTTTATCAGGGAACTGCTGCCGGAACTTGAAAAACTGGGGCCGACCGGCGTGGTGAAACATATCGGCCACCACGGGCACCCTCTTCCCGAGGGGAAAGACACCACCCTCTTCTACGAGGCGGGAGCAGCGGCATCGGTTGGTATCGATGCGCAAAAATCTGTCCTGATCCTGAAGGAGACTGACCTCGAACGCGTCCTTGCGATGTTCTGCGATGCAGGGGTGAAGTACGCCGTCGTCGAGGGATTCAAGGAAAAACCCTACCCGAAAGTCGTGATCGGGAACATCGCCGGCGCAACGAATGTCCTTCTCACCAATCCGTCCGTAGAGGAGGTGCTCTCACATCTCGGGGAATTCTCGGACATGGTCACGCGGGAGGGTTTTTTCAGGGAGATCGAAGATGGATGTGATCCCGGCAGGGCGATACAGGTCTCGGCCATTACACCCCTCCCAGGAGAATGGACCCCCCGCCTCTTCGGAGAGGCCCTGTTCGGAGATCTGAAGGAGGTGTCCGTCCGGTTCGCGTCGACAACGAACACCGGACCCCGGACGCTCCTGATCGGGGTCTCTGCCCCTGATGCACGGACCGCGATCGAAGCAGCAAGGAGGATCAACAGCCTCATGCTCTCCCCCCTGCCAGAATCTAAGGAGTGATCCGATGACAGGAAAACGACTTTTTGGTACAAACGGCGTCCGGGGGATAACAGGGGCTGACATGACCCCCGCCCTTGCCCTCTCCATAGGTCTCGCCCTCGGGTCGATGCGGACCGGATCCATCGCTGTCGGGAGGGACACCAGGACCTCCGGGCCTGCCCTCTGCAGTGCGGTCAAGGCAGGGCTCCTTGCGACAGGGTGCGATGTGACCGACTGCGGGATACTTCCCACCCCGGCATTGCAGTATCTGGTGAAGGAGCATTTTGACGCTGGTGCCGTGATCACCGCATCCCATAACCCCCCCGAATACAACGGGGTGAAGGTGATCGAGCCGGACGGGACCGAGATGGGGGACGAGGAGACCATCAGGCTCGAGGCAAAGATCCTTGATGAGCGCGTCCCCCTCTCCCCCTGGAACGCCACCGGACGCGAAGTACAGGCCTCCCATCTCGTCAGGGAATACACCGATGCCGTCGTGAAAAAGTTCCCTGCCGGGATCGGAGAAGGGATCACGGTTGCCGTCGACCCCGGGTGCGGCGCCGCCTGTGCAACCACCCCGGAGATCCTCACCCGCCTTGGATGCAGGGTGGTAACCCTCAACAGCCAGATGGATGGCACCTTCCCGGGCCGACTCCCCGAACCCTCGCCCGAAGGACTCCGTCCGCTCGGGAACCTGGTCCGCTCAACAGGGGCAGCGCTCGGGATAGCCCATGACGGTGATGCCGACCGGGCGGTCTTTCTTGATGAGAACGGGGCGTTTATCGAAGAGAACCAGGAGTTTGGCATCATCGCAGGCCAGGTCTGCCGGGACCGGAAAGGCACCGTCGTGATGCCGGTCTCCACCTCGCGCCTGGTCGAGGAGATCGCCCGCCGCAACGGGTGCGACGTCCAGTATACCCCGGTGGGAAGCATCTATGTTGCCCGGGCGATGCGTGCCCTCGAAGCAGCCCACCGACCCGTGGCCTTCGGGGGAGAAGGGAATGGCGGGCTCATCTACCCGGATCACCAGTACTGCCGTGACGGGGGCATGACCGCGGCAATGATGATCGCAATCCTTGCAAGGGAACACCGTCCTGCCTCTGACCTTGTGGCTGCCCTCCCCACCTTCCACCTCATCAAGGCGAAGATCAGGGGCAAGGACCCGTCTGCCATGATCAGGACACTCAGTGCAGCATTTACCAGCGAATCCATCGATCGGACCGATGGGATCCGGATCAACCGGGAAGAGAGCTGGGCACTGATCCGCCCTTCAGGGACCGAACCCCTGGTGCGGGTGATCGTAGAATCTCCTGATCAGAAGATCGCTCAGGCGTTCTTTGATGAGATCATGAAGAAGATTGAACCCTCATAAAAATAATTCCAATACTATCTCTTTTTTGAATTCAGACGCATTTTCAAATGACTTTATCCCTGCCGGAACGAACGCTGCTCCCTACGGGTAAACCGGATGATGCTATACGTTATATCAGGACAATGAGGGAAAGACTAATACTCATGTCAGGCAACAGAGTCACCAGGAGAGTGGAGTGGAGGAGCACAGAGAGGAGTGGGAAACGCCCCTCCCTGGAGGAGCACCGGCTGCTCAGGGGAGCATGGTAAAGACCATCGAGATCCGGATATCCGGGAAGGTCCAGCGGGTCGGGATGAGAAACTGCATCAGGACCCTTGCAGGAAGACTCAATATCAGGGGTGAGGTGATGAACCTGCCCGATGGAACGGTCTATGCACTGGCAACCGGTGACCCCATCGTCCTTGAAAAATTTGTCTCGATGATCTACAGCTGCCCGCGGGCAGTCATCAGGGATCTCGATATCCGCGACCACCGCCTCCTCACCTTCCCTGATTTCCAGGTAAAGAGGATCGAATAACACCCTTTTCAGGTCTTCACGATATAAAAGTCGGCCCCGTTCACCAGTGCTTCCCGCAGCACCAGCACCTGCTCGTCCAGGATCTCCTGGCAGATGGATGCATGAAACATCCTGCTTACCCGGGTAAGAAGAGTATCAGAGAGGATGCAGCGTTCCGGGCTGCATTCATACTCCCGGGGATCAATTCCCTGACGGACCAGCCCGAGGAGTGGACGGTCGATCATCGTGGTCTTGAACGGTTCGATGAGGTCATAAACAAGACCCCTGCTCCCCTTGTGGAGGAAGCCGAGATCCGCATCCAGGCCGGCCCCGATGGCGGAGACACAGGCATTGCCAAAGAGCATCCCGTATCCCACCGAGAGGCAGCAGTTGACCACGTCAGGATACGGCCGCGGCATCCTCCGCCGGAACTTCAGGTCAGGGGGTACCGCCCGGGCATAGATCTCGTAATACATATCGGTCACGAGCCGATGGACACGCCTGATCTCATCGACCCGGACCAGATATTCCAGCTCCGAGAGGCTCTGGTGGATCACGGGCATCTCCCCTTCGTAGAGGATACGTTCGGCGCTCTCCTCCTGGAGCTGCTCGATCTCCTGTATCCGGTTTATCAGGGCTGCCCTTGCTATTTTCAATGCATAGGAATGAGAGGGGGCTGCCTCCTGGGCTTTTCGCATCCGCTCATCAGCATGATCCCCGAACGGCCGGAGGGTACCGAGCGGTTCGCCATCAGCCTCGAAGAATGAGATCGACTTCCCGGTTCGGAGCATCATGTTCACGACCGAAGTATGGAGGAAATGCCCCCCCATCACCATCAGGTGATCGATCTGGTCCAGGGGAACCTGCTCAAGATGCCCGTTCCTGGTGATGACGAGCGACGCTTTTGTCGCTTTCAGATGGGCACCAAACCCAGTCACAATATGCCATGGATACCGCACGGAGAACTCCCTTCCAAAAAACGGCCTGGACCCTTTGCTCGCAGAATGAATATGGGCAGCCCTCTACATCAATTCATCGTTTCCCGGTTCAATCCTCGATACTCCGGGGAAAAGACCTCTTTTCTCAGAAGAAGGATTCCCTGTTTCCAATGTCCTTTCAATCCGGGAGGATACGGAAGCAGACATACCGGAATCATCCCACCATGACAGGCCCTGACATAGTTTTTTGACCGAATGCAACCGATATATGCGTATTTGCTATCGTTCCAAGCCCGGTCCTGCCCTGTCAGAACCGGCTGCCGGAAGCCCGATATTAGGAGGATGTGATGTTCTGGAATGAGAAGACAGAGACCCTGAAGAAGAGAGACCTTGAGACAATCCAGTTGAAGCGGCTGAAAAAGACCATCGCACAGGTCCAGAATGTCGGCTTTTACCGGAATGCCTTCAGCCAGGCGGGGATCATTCCGGGGAGTATCAGGACACTTGATGATATCCGCCGTATCCCCTTCACCAGGAAACAGGATCTCCGCGACGGCTATCCCTTCGGGTTCTTTGCAGTCCCCCTCTCGAAAGTAGTACGCATTCACACCACCTCCGGCACGACCGGAAAACCGACGGTGGTGGGATATACCAGGAAGGACCTTGACACCTGGGCCGAGCTGATCGCCCGGAACCTCACCATGGTCGGACTCAAAGAGGGGGACATCTTCCAGAACATGGTCAATTACGGGATGTTCACCGGAGGGCTGGGATTTCACTACGGTGCAGAGAAGATCGGGCTCACCGTGATTCCCAGTGCGACGGGCAATACCCGACGCCAGATCGAGATGATCCAGGACTTCGGGGTGACCGCAATCCATTGCACCCCGAGCTATGCAATGCACCTTGCCGAGGTCGCCGAAGAGATGCATGCCGATCTCCCGACCCTGAAGACCGGTCTCTTCGGGGCAGAACCCTGGTCAGACTCCATGCGGAAGGAGCTGGAGAAGAAACTAGGGGTCACCGCTTATGACTCCTACGGCATCTCGGAACTCTTCGGTCCGGGCGTTGCCTTCGAATGCGAAGAGCGGAACGGGCTGCACATCTGGCACGATTGTTACCTCGTGGAGATCATCGATCCGGCCACCGGCGAGGTGGTGGGCGATGGCGAACGGGGAGAACTGGTGGTCACCCCCCTTGCAAAGGAGGCGATGCCGCTCCTGCGGTACCGGACCGGTGACATCACCATGAAACTCGAGGATGACTGCCTCTGCGGGAGATCCCAGAAGATCGGGAGGATCACCGGGAGGAGTGACGATATGCTGGTGATCAGGGGTATCAATGTATTCCCCTCCCAGATCGAGCATGTCCTCCTGAAAATACCCGAGGTGGGGAATCAGTTTATGGTCTATGTCGACCGAATCAATCACCTTGATGAAATGACCATCGATGTCGAGATCAACCGATCCTTCTTCTCCGGGGAGCTCCAGGATCTCGCCCGGATCCAGAAGAAAGTGGTCAAGGAGCTCCGCGACGCCCTTGAGTTGCGCACCACCGTCAGGCTGGTCGAGCCGGGAACCCTCCCGCGGTTCGAAGGCAAGGCAAAACGAGTGATCGACAGGAGAGGAGCAGCATGAAGTTCTGGGATCCACGGGTAGAAGAGATGCCAAAGGAGGAGCTGCAGCGGCTCCAGTACAAACTCCTGAAAACGCTGGTATACCGCCTCTACAGTTTCTCCCCCTTCTACCATAAGAGGATGAAGGAGTCGAACGTGCATCCTGATGACATCCAGACACTGGCCGATATCAGGAAACTTCCGTTCATGTACAAACGGGACCTCCGTGACAACTACCCTGACAAGATCTTTGTCGCGGGCCGGGATGACCTGGTCCGGTACCATGTCTCTTCCGGGACGACCGGCAAGCCCACGGTCGTGGGATATACCAGGAATGACCTTGATAACTGGACCGCATCCCTTGCCCGGGGCCTTGTCTCGTGCGGGATGGGACGGGGCGATGTCCTCCAGGTCAGCTACGGGTACGGCCTGTTCACCGGGGGCCTTGGGCTGCACTACGGGGCAGAACGGGTTGGTGCAACCGTGCTCCCCACGAGCGTGGGGAACACGGAACGCCAGATCGAGCTGATGCAGGATCTCCACACCACTGCCATCGCCTGCACCCCCTCCTATCTCCTTCACATGGGGGAGGTTGCAGAGAAGATGGGGGTGAGCATCAGGGACGATACCGATCTCCGCATGGGGATCCTCGGTGCAGAACCCTGGTCAGATGCCATGAAGGCACGGATCGAGGACTGGCTCGGGATAAAAGCCTACGATATCTATGGGACGAGCGAGCTCTCCGGGCCGATGTTCTGCGAATGTACAGAGCAGAACGGCTTCCATGTCTGGGGAGACCTTGCCTACATCGAGATCCTTGATCCCGAGACGGGAGAACCCCTCGACCGGGGTGAGAAGGGCGAACTGGTGGTCACGATGCTCCAGAAAGAGGCGCTCCCGATGATCAGGTACCGTATCGGGGACATCACCTCGTACGAAGACGGAGTCTGTGCCTGCGGGAGAACCCATCCGCGGGTGATGCGTATCTCAGGCCGAGTGGATGACATGCTGATCATCAGGGGGATCAACGTCTTCCCCTCCCAGATCGAGTATGCCCTGATGACCATCCCCCAGGTCGGCCAGCATTTCCAGATCGTGGTGGATCGCAAGGGGGCGCTCGATGACATGCTGGTCCGGGTCGAGGTAGCCAGGGAGTCATTCTCGGACAAGATCACCGACCTGATGGCAATTCGGAAGAACGTCGAGCACAAGCTCAGGAACACCCTGAATGTTGCCGTGAACGTGGAACTGGTCGAACCGGGATCGCTTCCCCGGTTCGAAGGCAAGGCTAAACGGGTGATCGACAGGAGGCAGTTATAATGGAAACAGACCGGTATGTGATCAAACAGATCTCGATATTTTCGGAGAACAGACCCGGCCGGCTCGCAGCAATCGCAAAAGCCCTCACCGAGGAGAATATCAACATCCTTGCATTCTCCATCGCAGAGGCGGACGGGTTCGGTGTTGTCAGGGCGCTTGTCGACAAGCCAAAACTGGCCTATGATAAGCTGACAGGCCTCGGATTCAATGTCGCATTCACCGATGTGATTGCGGTAAAGATGCGGGAATCCCCCGGAGGACTGTACGAGATTGCAAAGATGCTTGCCAACGTACAGATCAACATCGAATACTCGTATGCCTACACCGGGAAAGAGGGAGGAGTCCTGATCCTCCGGGTCGATGATGCTGATCAGGCAGTCCGGCTCATCACCTCGCTCGGCGCAACCCTCCTCGAGAGCAGGGTCTTCCAGTAATCCCTTATTTCTTCTCCCATTTCACCAGGTCGGAGACCCGGGAGAGCGTACTCCCCCTCCTGATCTCCTCCCTGACCCGCTCCTCGGTCTTCTGGACTTCCCTCGCACGCCTGGCAACTTCGTACGCACGCTCTTTTGGGATAACGACAACCCCGCTCTCATCGCCGACAATCCAGTCGCCCGGCCGGACGGTCTGCCCGCCGCACCTGACCTCACAGTTGATCTCGCCAAACCCTTTTGGCTCCCCGGCATTCGGGACCACTGCCCGTGCAAATACCGGCAGTGACATCTTCCTGATATCATCGATATCCCTGACAGCCCCATCGATGACCACGCCTTCGATCCCCTGGGTCTCTGCACTCATGGTCGCCAGCTCTCCCCATGCCGCGATATCGGTACTCCCCTCGTTGTTGATCACGAGGACATCCCCTTCGTGCGCATGATCGATGGCCTCAACCGGTTTTGACCAGTCACCGGCAAACGACTGGGCGGTGACTGCGGTGCCGACCATCTTTTTTTTCCCGGCAAGATAGATGATCCCGGCCATCGCACCTTTCCGGTGCATCGCATCTGAGATATTCGGGGCTGAAACCCCGGAGAGGAGGTCCCGGGTCTCCTCCAGCACCGAGACCTTTTTGGTATATCCGCTGGCAGGTGCATCCAGCGCTTCCCGGACCTTTCGTGCCGAATCCTGCACATCCGCAGAACGGGTGATCGCACCCCCGACGATCACGATATCGGCACCCCGTGCTGATGCCTGGGGGGCGGTCTGTGCATCGAGGCCACCCGCAACCGCAATCTCAATCCCTACCGCTCCGCGGATCGTTTCGAGGAGCTCAAGGGAGCTCTTCCCGATCATCTGCTGGTCGATCCCCACGTGGGCATTGAGGATCTGCACTCCGAGAGCCTCAAGTTCACGGGAACGTGCCACCGGATCGCTCACATTGATCAGGTCGGCCATCAGCCGGACTCCGAAGACCGAGGCGGTCCTGACCGCTTCTGCTATCACCGTGTCATCAGCATCACCAAGGATACAGACCACCGAAGCCCCGGCTTTTGCTGCCATCTCCACCTCAAGCGCCCCGGTATCGGCTACTTTCATGTCAGCTACAATAACATGGCCGGGAAATGCAGATCGCAATCGCCTGACCGACTCCATCCCCTCGCTCTTGATGAGCGGGGTCCCCGCCTCGATCCAGTCAGCACCACCGCTGACTGCCTCCCGGGCTATCGGCAGAGCCCTCGAGAGGTCAAGGAGATCCAGGGCCACCTGCAGTACGGGCCTCTTCATGATCACTGAGGTGAGGAGAGAGGGCATAATAGTTTGCCGGATCCCCGTCTGTGCTCCCCGGTCTTTGCCGCGCTTCCATGGTAACACAATAAAAAAAGGTCCGGATTCCTGCCATTTCCCTGCTCCATCCGGGAATGTTTTATGGGAATCATCGCAAACACTCTGACGTACAGCAATGGAAATCCTGTCGATCATCCTGACCATCGCAGGGCTCTGCCTCTTTGAGACCATCAGCAGCATCGACAATGCCATCATCAATGCTGAGGTCCTCTCCACCATGGCCGCATGGGCGCGGCGATGGTTCCTGACGTGGGGGCTCTTTTTTGCGGTCTTCGTCATCCGGGGGCTCCTCCCCTGGCTGATCATCTGGATGACGACCCCCTCGCTCGGGCCGATAGGGGCACTGACGGCAACATTCTCAAATGATCCTGCCGTGATTGCCGCCATCGAAGAGTCGGCCCCCATACTCCTGATGGGGGGTGGCATCTTCCTGGTGTTTCTCTTCCTCCACTGGATATTCCTGGAAGAGAAGCATTACGGCCTCAGGGGCGAGTGCTATATCGCCTCAAAGGGGGTCTGGTTTTTTGCCGTCGTCTCGATACTGCTTGCCCTCATCGTCTGGTTGGCGCTTGCCGTCAATCCGCTCATGGCATTTGCGGCCGTCATGGGCTCCACCGCATTCTTTATCGTGCACGGGTTCCGGCAGAATGCCGAAGAACAGGAACGGAAGATGCTCGGGGGCACCATGTCGGACTGGAGCAAGATCTTTTACCTGGAGGTGATCGATGCCACCTTCTCGATCGATGGCGTTCTCGGTGCTTTCGCCTTCACACTCTCCGTGCCCCTCATCATCATCGGGAGCGGCCTTGGTGCCATTGTTGTCCGGCAGATGACCATAAGCAATGTCGACCGGATCAAACGGTATCTCTTCCTCAAGAACGGGGCCATGTACTCGATCCTCGTGCTTGGGAGCATCATGATCCTCGATGCGTTCGGGTTCCATATCCCGGCATGGCTCTCTCCCATTGCCACCTTCGGCATCGTGGGATTTTTCTATGTAAAATCGATCAGGAACATGCCACCTGCTGAAACGGCATAAAGGCCTTATTTTCGCTATCCCCTCTCTTTTTCGCTATGGTGAGAGGGGGCCTGGTGGACCATGCCCGGCATGCGGAGGGAGAAGGACGTTTTCCCCGGTTGAGCCGGCACCCGGGAGCATACACGCCGACCGCCCCCCTGAACAAGGGTTGGTTCCAGGTCGGAACGGTGATTGCTCCAGGCTGAAGGAACCACTCAATTCTCCTCCGGCACCGGTTTCACTGGTCAGAATCAGTCGTTCTGCACCGGGAGCCCCTGCGACAGCCAGTTCTCATAACCACCCCGAATATTCACCACATCGCGAAAACCACACTGGTGCATCAGCTCCATCGTCTTTTGTCCCCTTACCCCTCGCCTGCAATAGACCAGGTACCGGATTGTCCGATCCTTCTGCTCAATGCACTGCCTGAAATCAGGGCGATAAAAGTCAAGGTGCTCGGCCCCGATCAAATGCCCGCCGCGGAACTCGTCAGCGGTCCTGACATCGAGGATGCGGCAGGGACGCTCCCTATCCCGGGAGAGCAGGTCAGAACATTCCCGCGGGGAGAGTTCCCGACACCCTTCCTTGTCTGGCATAGTTCTTCTCTAGCACCCTGGGAAAGCCCGGAAACGGGAGTATCCCTTCTCATACGCCCTGTGGCTGGAGATGGAAAGCGTCTGTATCCCCCGCATGGTCACTCTTCTTTGTACTGATCAAAGAAGACGATCTCATCCTGTTCCTTCTTCTTCTGGAGAGCGATGTCTGCCGGATAACCAGCGGGCAGGAGAGAGACGAGGGTGTAGTGATCAGGAACCCGCAGCAGTCTCCGGACCGGCTCTGCGTACTCCTTCTTGTCACCGGCAACCCAGCAGGACCCCACCCCATAGGACTGGAGGGCGATGATCAGGTTCTCGGTGGCTGCACAGCAGTCCTCGAGGTAATACTTTGCCTTCCGTTCACCAAATACGGCAAAACAGACCGGGGCTTCGGCAATGAATCTCCCGTGATCGGTCAGGCCGGCGACCTTCTCCAGCATGCCTCTCTCCCGGATGACCCCGATCAGCCAGGGCTGGAGATTCATCGCAGTCGGGGCGAAACGTGCACATTCGATGGCATCCCTGATGATCGTGGCCTCAACCGGAACGGGCTTGTAACTCCGGACACTGTGCCGGCATTTGATGATGGTGGTTCCGACATTCATGAGTATCCCCTTGCAGTTAAGGGAAAAAATGGTTTTGGCCTGCTGATTCCCGCCATGGACAGATCGATGAACCGAGGTCTGTCACGATGCTCTGCGGGTACAGGAGTCGGTAGAGGTCAATTGGATGGCACCAGTACGTTCGGACTGATTAAAACCGCAGGAGCGATCATTTTCCTGGAAAGAGGGAGTTGAAGGGGAAGGGATCGCCGTCCCTCCGCGCTGCTGGGGGGGGTTCTCGGCGTTCCATGATCATCTCCCCTGAAAAGGGGGGGATTGTTCCTATCTCTGGTGCCTGAGCACGACCAGGAGGCAGGCGACAAAAAAAGCGGAGAGGGTGAGCATGGTGCCAAAGCCCGGGGTGGTCGTGGGGGGTAATGTGGTCGGAATAACCGTACCGGGTGTTGTGGCAGGAGATTCTGTCACAACGGTGGCAGGGGTGAGCGTTGTCACCGTCGTAGCAGGGAGGGTAGGAGGAGGGGTAGTGGTGGTCGTGGCCGGCGTTGTCGGCGTTGTGGTGGGTGTTGGGGTGATGAGCGGATTGGTGCTCTGGAGAAGGAACTGCACTGGCACGGTCACCGTCTTTCCCTCCTGCTTGTAATTGAGATTCATGTCATTCCCGGTGCTCTCTGCCCATACCGTATAGGTGCCACTCTCAAAACCGCCCGTCAGCCATACCCCCCCCGTATCGAATGGCGAGGCAGATATCAGGATATCCTCGAGCTGATACCCTGTCACCGAGGAATACTCGACACCCCCTGGACCCCGGACGCGGATGGTGATCGGAGCACCCGGGGAACCAGGCCGTCTGGCAATCTCGTAGACATTGGTATCGATCCGGAACCCCACCACGTCACCCTTCGGGATCCAGGTGACATCGCTCGTGATCGCGAAATCGGCGCTCTCATCCATCACCCGGATCCCGATCAGCGGGTCCTGGACATAGAACGCAAGGGTGTTTGCCGGCGACAGGAACCAGGGGCCGGTCCTGCCTCCAAAGAGAGCCGGGGAGAGGTAGAATTCGGAGGGATCGTCCACCGTCAGGGTTGCCACGGGAACATTTGCAGGGCTCCCGCCCGGCCCGTAATACACGATCTGGGAACCGGCAGTGGCGCCGGTCGCGGAGATATCAAGCCCCTGTTCTCCGAGGAAGACCGTTCCGGCAACCGGCACGGTGTTCTCTGCTGCGAGGACAGGGGAGAGCGCAAGGAGTATCGAAAGGATGATCAGGGCATACCAGGACGAAATGCTCATATGCCACTCATCGCAGGCACACTAAAAATAGTTTCTGGGAGGCGATCAGAAGATCGCCTGGATTGCTGCCCACAGGTTCGCAATCCCCTGGGTCATCACCACGCCGACATCGATCCCGAGTATCGGGAAGATGAAGACAAAGTAGAGGATCGTCCCAAGCGTGCTCCCGATATTTGCCATGGCGGCAACAATGACCACCCTGAAGAGCGGGATCTCCATCATCTCTCCGATCGACTCAGCCCGCGAGATCCGGCCCAGATCGCCCGGTCCGGGTTTCCGGATCTTCGCCTCGACGATAGCGGAGAACCAGCCGGCTGCGATCAGCGGGTTTAATGCCGTGAACCAGGAGACCGCAAATCCGGTCAGGGCTGAAAGAGGATGCCCCTTAGCAAGGAGGGTGAACACGGCGGTAAGGACCCCGTGGATCAACACCCAGTACAGGAGGGCAGTGATCAGGACATCGATTCCCACTCCCGAGAAGAGGATAGCCACCAGGAGGAAGAGGAAGAGGAAGGTGACGATTCCCCCGAAGATCAGCCCCCACGGCCTGGACTTCACCTCACTGGTAAGACTTTCGACGGATGGCAGCGTCTCAGGGTGTGCGAGATACCGGTTTATCCCCTCCTTGTGGCCTGCCCCGATCACCACGAGAATGCGTTCATGGGAGAGGGAGAGCCTCCTGATCTGGTGGGCAAGATAAGCATCCCGTTCATCGATCAGGGCCCGGGCGCCATTCGGTGAGAAATTCCGGAACTCCTCCATTGCAAGGGCGATTACGTCCTGTTTCTTCAGCTCCTCCACATCGATCTCCTGCTCATCGATACTGGCAACGGAGGCAACGAGGGCATAGAGCATCTTGATCTTTTCAATAAACGAGAGCGAATGCCAGAACCTCCGAAGGGTTATCCGGATATCCCGGTCGATCAGGGCGATACTGATGTGCCGGGCTTCGGCCTCTTCCACGGCAGCTTTCATCTCTGCCCCCGGCTCTACGCCAACATCAAGCCCGATCTTCCGCTGCAGGTAGGCAAGGATCCACTGGACAAGGAGCTGGGTGAACGTCTTTGCCTCGAGCACCGATTCGACCGAAGCTTCCTGGACCTGTTTTTTCAGGGCGGCATACCGTGTGGCATCCAGCTCCACGGCGACCACATCAGGAGAGAACTCAGCGATGGCCTCCTGTACCTCACGGACACTCTCTTTCGAGACATGGGCAGTTCCGATGATCCGAATCTCAGCCATCAGAGTATCCTCATCCCGGTTCCATCGATCAGCACTTCAGCACCTGGAGGGATGCGGTAAGAGGAGAGCAGGGTTCGAACCCGCTCCTCCTCTTCCTCTTCGGCATGCTTCCGTGCACGAAGAAGCCCGGCGATTTCCCAGGCTTCACCTTCTGAGACGGTGCCCCCGATTCCCCTGCACGGAAAGACGATAAGATCCTCTCCGGAAAGCATGAACGGGTAGGTCCTGCAGATCCATGGCCGTGACCCATACACCCGGCATCTGTTTCCGTCAAGGAAGATACATACCCCTTCCCTCCGCCTGAGGCATCGTTCGAACCTGATACTCCCCCCTCCCGGCATCACCACCTTCTCAGGGTACGGTTCCGAGAATTCTTCTGCCTCCCGGCCAGTTACAGTGCACAGTTCCGCTCTCTCCTGGGGATACAGCATCACCAGGTTGGTATCCGTATCGGTCTCCCTGCAACATTCTCCGCACCGGGTGCAGGAGAACCCAATCCTCCTGATCTCTGCTGCCAGTTCTTCTTGTCTCATCTGCTTTTCACTGTTCCCTGGTAATCCGGTCAAAATTCTCGTAGACATACCTGCCGTTCTCGGTATGACTGACTTCAGGATGCCACTGAAGGCCGTAGATATGGCGATCCGGTAATGCAACCGCTTCATTGCCACAGACCGATGAGCCGGCGAGCTTGACTGCTCCGGCGGGAAGGCCGGTGACCTCATCGGCATGGGAGGCCCATACCCGTATTCTCGACGGGTACCCGATCAGGATCTCATCATGCTCGACAATCTCCACCTCGACAGGACCGTACCCGCCCAGCCTGCCCTTGGTGACCGTACCCCCGAATTCCAGTGCGATGACATGGAGCCCCAGACATATTCCGAGCACCGGAAGATCAAGATGGAGGTATCGTGCAGAGTTCCCCGAACGGGAGAGGTCAGGTCCTCCTCCGAGTATCAGGCCGCGGCACCCTGCCGCAACATCTTCGGGGGGCATGCTGTTGGAGATCATCCTTGCATCGACAGAGCGATCCCTGAGCATCCGCAGGATCAGGTGGTTGAATTGCCCGAAATTATTGACAACATATATCGGGAGCATCCCTGATCACTTCTCTCTGATGGCTGATAATCCCTTTTTTATCGGAGCCTTCCAGAAATCCCCTTCCGGCCGGCCCGTCTATTCCCGTCCCAGACAATGTACCACAGCCCTGTTCCTATGCATAACCGTGGACCGTGTGGAGGATCTTTTTCCGTATCGCGTCAGGAGAATGGCCTATCAGCCAGGCAAGGAACATGGCTCCTCCGGCACCCATCCCTTCCTTCACCTCCCCGATGCAGTACCGTGCAAGCCCCGAATGCCCCAGTTCACCGAAGCCGGGATCGACGTAATATACGGGTGTCCCTATCATGCCTGCTATTTCAGCAAAGTTGGCCGAGGAGTCATCCCTTACATAACAGGTGGTTGCGATCCCGGGTGCCGGGAGATTCATCCCTTTGAGGACCGCTGCAACAGAGAGCATCTGGGTCCCCCCGCCGAGGATGATGCTCCCCCTATACGTGGCTGCGATCCCGGCGGCAATGGCGATCATCGGATCCCCGCAGCAACGGATGACATCGAGGGGGGTACGGTAATCGCCTTCCTGTATCCTTCTGTTCACAATGCTCCAGACCTCCTCCTTCATCCGGACAGGATTCCTGGCATAGCTGCTGCTCACCAGGGCATCATACCCGAGCCCCCGCAGAACACAGAGCGACGTGGTGGTCCCTCCGGGAACACATTCCCCGAGAACCAGAAGATCCGAAACACTCCCAAGGAAGGTCCCGATCGACCTCCCTTTCCTGAACAATGCACTGGCATCAGGGACCGCATCCCTGAACCGGGGATCTTCGCCCGGTACGCCATAGGTGTCGAGGCATGGTACGGTGGGTGTATGGGCAAGCCCTCCGTTGATAAAAAGGGGCGAGAGCCCGCAGAGTTCCATAACCGCCCTCGTGATGGATGCAGGCGTAGGACAGCCGGTCGGAGTATCGGGCCGCACCGGCATGCTGGTGATCTTCCCGCAGGCGATCAGCTCCGCATCAAGGATGGGGGTGAGGAGCGTCTTTTCAGGGCTTGGACCGGCACCCGAGATGCCGGGCACCACAGAGAGCATCGTATTGGCAAGAATACTGCAGAAAAGGGGATTCTTTGCCCCGATCTCCGGGCTGCCTGTCACAAATGCCATAAGTACTCGATCTAACAGCTCACACCTTCCCTGACATCAAACTATCCTAACGGCAACCTAATAGCGGATGCAGGAACACATAGCAGATATGTTCGGGATTGAGGGACGGCTGGAGGAGAGAGGGATCTCTGTCGATTCCATGGTAACCTCTGCGATGCTGCTCTATGTGCCGCACGGGCTTTCTGCAGAAGAGGCAGCGCACAAGGTACGGGAGAAGATCCTCAAGTATCTTGGCGACCCGAATGTCGCATCCCTCCTCCTCGGGGCTATCCTCCTTGAAGATGAACTCTTTCTCCGGCAGAAGGACTCGGGTATCCAGGAAGACCCGGTATTCCTCCTCTCCGATGAGATCATCGGGATGGCCATCGCCGAATGCATCGGCGGGACCTATGCCCGTTTCGAGTTCACGCGTTATGACCAGAAGAAACCCGGCATCCTGGCAACGCTCGGCCCGTTCCTCGATGATGCGGTTGCCGGGCTGATAGCCGGCTGCACGTCGCGGCTCTACAGCGAATGCTGCTGAACCGGCTCCGGGCCCTCCTCCAGTTCACGACCATCCTCCCTCTCGGCAGGACGGTTGATTTCTCCCTCTTTGCAGACCATACCTACCTCTATCCCCTCTCCGGGTACGTGATCGGGGGTCTTGCCGGGCTCGCAGCATGCTGGATCAGCATCCCGGAGATCAGGGCAGCGGTTGCCCTCATCGCAGTGCTTTGCATCACCGGGGCAAACCATTTCGACGGCCTCCTCGATCTTGGTGATGGTCTCATGGCACATGGCGGAAGGGAGGGCAGGATCCGGGCGCTCACGGACCGGCAGATCGGCACCGGGGGATTTGCTGCGGGAAGCACAGTCCTGCTCCTCACCTTCGCCGCCCTGTCTTCCCTGCCTGAGATCCTGTGGGCCCTGGTTGCAGCGGAAGTCCTGGCAAAATTCTCCATGGCATTGCTGACGGCATACGGGACCCCGTTTCATGATGGCCTGCATGCATACCTGTATCACCGGGCAAAGCCCTGGTTCCCCGTCGCCGCCGGGATATGCTGCCTCCCGCTCGCACTCCTCCCGCTCGCATATCTCCCCCTTTCAGGAGCGGTCCTTGCAGCGCTCCTCATCCCGCTCCTCCTCCTTCTCATCTCAGAGCGGTTATTCGGGGGTGTCAATGGCGATGTCGTTGGAGCTTCCGGGGAGATTACCCGTGCAGTGGTCCTCTGCGCACTGGCCCTCATTCCTGCGAGCGCACTTTTTTAGGGAATGCACCGCGTAATAAGTTCCTGATGCTGAAGGATATGGGAGTTCACATGAGGGGCGGTGTCATCACCGAGCTCGACAGCGAATACTGCACGATACGAACGCGAATCCCGGCAGGCGTCATCTCCTGTGACCAGCTGAAAGGGATCGCCACAGTCGCCGGGCGGTACGGGGCTGAATCGGTCCATCTGACCACCCGCCAGACCATCGAGATACCACATATGAACCATGCCGACCTCGATGCGATTGCACGGGATCTCGCACTCAATAATACCCCAGTCGGCTCCGAGCGCGATGAGGTGGTGAACGTGATCGCATGCCCGGGGAACGAGCGGTGCATCTTTGCCAACATCGACTCGATATCGCTTGCCCGCTCCATCGATGCCCAACTCTTCGGAAGGGAGATGCCGGTAAAGATACGGATCTCCATATCTGCCTGCCCGAATGCCTGCACGAGCCCGCTCTTAAATGAGGTAGGCATTGTCGGGCAGAACCGTCCCATCAGGGTGCCCGGGATGTGCACCGGCTGCGGGACGTGCGTGGAATACTGCAAAGAAGAGGCGATCACAATAAAGCGGGGAGTTTCCGTTCTTGATCCCTCCCGGTGTGTTGAATGCGGCACCTGTATCAGGTCCTGCCCGTACGATCTCCTCAAGTCATCAGGTGAGCATTACCTGATCACGGTCGGGGGCCGGAGGGGGAGGCATCCCAGGATCGGCAGGGAGCTGATCGCGGTAAAAAGTCCTGAATCGGTACTCCTCGTGGTTGAGAAGGTGGTAGCCTGGGTATACCGGAGGGCATGGAGCGGCAGGCTCCTTTCAGACCAGATGGATGAGTTACAATTCGAAACATTCAGGGATGAGATACGGGCACTGGTCCCCGAAAACGACCGCGCAGAAGAAACCCTTGGGGATTTCAGCGGCGGTAGCGGGATTTGAACCCCGAATCCGCATCATCATCGCATTCGATGGCCCGTGCATCCTTTACCAGCGTGTTGAACTGCATCGCGGCTGACATCAGGGCTTCATCGCTCGATCCACCCGATGAGAAGGATCGCAGTACCGATTCCTGGGGTGACTGGTACAGCCGCTCCCCTATCCGGATCCCCTTACAATGCAGACAGAACGCGCAATTCCGGTGAACGGATACCGGCCCGTCTGCGCATTCGACAGTTGCGCGGTATTTTTTCTCGTCCCATGTGATTTCCAGCGTTTTCATGCGTGGGCAGGGGTTATCTTGTCCATATGTTAAATAATGTCGTTTTTTTCCTTTTTTCTGAAAAAACCGACGGATTTCGCTCATCGAAACGATTAATAAGGATACGTTTCCAATAAATACTACTCGCATAAACAGGCTGTACTTCTGCAGTCTCGTTTTTATCGGAGGATCATTATGGCTGTTGAAAAGCCCCATCTTAATCTGGCGGTCATCGGGCACATCGACCATGGAAAGTCAACCACCGTTGGCAGGCTTATGTTCGAGACCGGTGCCGTACCTCCTCACATCATTGAGGGTTACCGCAAAGAGGCTGAGACCAAGGGTAAGGCAACCTTTGAGTTTGCCTGGGTGATGGACAACCTCAAGGAAGAGCGTGAGAGAGGTATCACGATCGATATCGCGCACAAGAGGTTCGACACCCCGAAGTTCTACTTCACCGTGGTGGACTGCCCTGGACACAGGGACTTTGTCAAGAACATGATCACCGGTGCCTCGCAGGCAGATGCAGCGGTTCTTGTCGTGGCAGCCCCTGACGGGGTCATGGAACAGACCAAGGAGCACGTGTTCCTTTCAAGAACGCTTGGTATCAACCAGCTCATCATTGCTGTCAACAAGATGGACGCCGCCAAGTATGACCAGAAACGCTTCGAGGAAGTGAAAAAGGATCTCTCAGCCCTCCTCCAGATGGTTGGATACAAACCGGCTGAAACGCTGTTCATCCCCATCAGTTCCCTTCAGGGGGTCAATATCGCCAAGAAGAGCCCTGAGACTCCCTGGTATACCGGCCCGACGCTTCTGGAGTCGCTCGACACGCTCAAGGAGCCCGAGAAACCGACCGACAAGCCGCTCCGGCTCCCGATCCAGGATGTCTACAGTATCAGCGGTATCGGCACCGTGCCGGTAGGACGCGTTGAGACCGGCATCATGAAGAAGGGAATGAAAGTATCCTTCATGCCGGCAAACAAAGAGGGTGAGATCAAGTCCATCGAGATGCACCACGAGGAGATCCCTCAGGCTTTGCCCGGCGACAACGTTGGATTCAACGTCCGTGGCCTTGCAAAGGGAGACATCCGCCGTGGCGATGTCTGCGGACCTATCGATGCCCCGCCGACTGTCGCTGATGAATTCACCGCACAGATCGTCGTGCTCCAGCACCCCAGCGCAATCACCGTCGGATACACCCCCGTGTTCCACTGCCATACCACCCAGACTGCCTGCACCTTTGTCGAGCTGAAGAAGAAACTCGACCCAAGGACCGGCCAGACCAAGGAAGAGAATCCCACGTTCATCAAGGCAGGCGACGCAGCGATTGTGCAGGTCAAACCGACCAAGCCCATGGTCATCGAGAATGTGAAGGAACTCCCCCAGCTCGGCAGGTTTGCAATCCGGGATATGGGAAGCACCATCGCTGCCGGCATGTGCATTGCCATCCAGCCCAAGCAGATGAGATAACTCCGAATCCCTCAATATTTATCTGGTGAATATCATGCAGAAGGCCAGGATACGCCTCACAGGGACCGATTTCAAGAAGGTTGAGATGGTCTGCGACCGGATACGGGAGATCGCAGAGAGGACCGGTGTCAATATCGCCGGCCCCATTCCACTCCCCACCAAACGCCTGGTGGTGCCCATACGGAAAAGCCCCGACGGGGAAGGGACCGCCACCTGGGACCGGTGGCAGATGCGGGTGCACAAACGGCTGATCGATATCGACGCCGATGAACGTGCACTCCGCCAGCTGATGCGTACCCAGGTCCCGAAAGATATCGGCATCGAGATCGTCCTCGAGAGCTGAGGAAGCGGATTGACCGCCGGAGTTCGCTCCCGGATCCGGGAATGGTGCTCCTTTCGGAACCTCTTTTTACTGATTTTCATCCTCGGGATATTACTACGGTTCTTAGCCCTCGATCTCAAACTCTTCCATCACGATGAGGCGATCCATGCGTGGTTCTCGTACCGCCTGATGACCGAGGGGATTTATGCGTATGAACCGATGTATCACGGACCGTTCCTGTATTATGTTACTGCGGGAATGTTTTCGCTCTTTGGTGACAGTGATCTCGTCGCCCGGATACTTCCGGCCCTCTTTGGTGTCGCGATCATCCCGCTCATCTACTGGATATACCGGATGGGATACCTTGACCAGCGCCAGACCCTGATCGCCGGCCTCTTTGTTGCCCTTTCTCCCTGCCTGGTATATTTTTCGAGGTTCCTCCGCCACGACATATTCCAGCTCTTCTTCACGGTGCTGATCCTGGCTGCGCTCCTCGCCTACACTGAGCGGCGCCAGCTCCGGTACGCCCTGCTCGCAGGCCTTGCTATCGGAGGGGGGATGACGCTCAAGGAAGATATGCCTATCTTCCTCCTTGTCCTGGCCACCTTTGCGATATACCTCCTGCTGACAAAAAAGATCAGGCTCCCTCAGACCTGGCTCCGTGACTCTATAGCGCTGATCGTGGTTGCCCTGGCCGTGATGGTCATCTTCTACTCCTCTTTCGGGGCACATTTCGAGATTATCGAGACGGGGTGGATCGAAGCATACAAGCACTGGGCCTCGATGCATGGCATGTGCCGGATCTGCGGGCCATGGTTCTTCTATATCCTGCTCTTCCTCCTCTACGAGGTCCCGATCATCCTTCTCGCGGTATATGGCAGCGCCCAGTTTGCCGTCCGCCACAACCCTCTGCCCGGATGGGCTGCTTCCCTGAAGAGGAGGTTTTCCGGAGAGAGAGGAGATACATCAGGAGAAGAAGCTCCGGATATTCGCCACGGTCACCTACAGGCCCGGATGGCAGTTCCCTGGAATAAGAAAGAGCTCTTCTTCCTCTTTTGTATCTACTGGATGGTCGTAGCCCTTGCTGCCTACGCCTATATCGGGGAGAAAGTCCCCTGGCTGATCATCCACCAGCTCTTCCCGATGATTCTTGTCTCTGTTTACCTGATGACGGAGAAGAAGATGTACGTCGCCCTTGCCGGTTGTATCTTCCTGGTCCTCATGACCTGGCATGTTGCCCTGGTCCCTGCCGATATCAACGAGCCGATCGTCCAGGTCCAGAATTCCGAGGACATGAGGACCGTCATGAAACTGATCGATGTGTCGGATACCGTGGTGATCGCATCGGAGAACTACTGGCCGCTTCCCTGGTATTACCGGGGGGAGAAGTGGGAGAAGATGCGATTCTATGGAAAACTCGTGGATACCGGCACCATCTCCAGCGTCAATCCTGACCTGGTGATCACCCATGACATGAGCAGTTACCCCTCCCTTGAGGGGTATGACAAGGCGACCTACAAGCTCTCCTACTGGTTCTCCATCTACGACAACGAGCACCGGATCCCTGAATACTACCTGAAGAGGGATGGAAAACTCGGGAGCATCAATATCGATGTCTTCACAAAACCAGGGCTGTACGAAAAAGCCAATGTCTCTTTTCCAGCGATCCAGCAAAGCACTGCACTGACCACAGAAGAGCCTGTATCCCAATCGAGGCAGCGCTGGGACCAGAAACTCGCAAATATTACGGTCCGGATGTTTGGTCCGGATAGCTATCAGAAGAGTGCAGGATAAAGGGACTGGTCATCCCGCTTCATCACCATCCTCCTCCCTTCCCGGAGAATAGTCGACCTGTCCAGCGGTATCTGTATTCATCAGGCATGGTCTGATCCTTTGTTCTTTTCCCAATGAGAACCATGATGGGAAGATTGTATCGAGTTGTACCGGGATACCGGAACCGATCAATCGTATGCGAATCTGAGCGTTCCTTTTCCACCTCTCAGGGAGAGCCACCATCGCAGGATGATCCCCGGTTCCTCCCGTATTACGTGAACAGATCCTCTCTATGACGAGGGGACCTTTCCTTTTCCACCTCTCAGGGAGAGCCACCATCACAGGATGATACCCGGTTCCTTCCATATTACGTGAACAGATCCTCTCTATGACGAGGGGACCTTTCCTTTTCCTCCTCTCAGGGAGAGCCACCATCACAGGATGATACCCGGTTCCTCCAGCATTACGAGACCGGATTCAGAGCTCGAGGGGGTGATGTTCGCTGGAAGGGGATCGTGGAAGCAAGAGATTATCGGGATATCGCCCATCGGGAGCTATCGTTACCAGTGTTTTTGTTCTCCTGGGAAGGGAGGGGATGACCTCCCTCGTTTCCTGTCCCCGGATAATCCTGTATCTTCTTCCGTGTTGCGATATGCTGGGGGGGGAGAGGTATGCCCCGGTTGATCCAGGGAAAAAAGAGGATCGGAAACGAGAGGATCGATAAGCCGGGATTACCCCAGTTCATCCCATTTCCGTCTTTTCCGGAAGAGTACGATGGCAACAATCACAATGACTGCAATCACGATGATGACAAGAATCGGGATGAGCACACTGGAGAGTGCCCCTGATGCCCCCGATAACATTCCTGATAAGGGATTGGAGTTCACCTTCTCTTGAAGAGCGAGGGCATCGTTCAGCACCTCATCTCCTTTGGCTGCCGCTTCCACAGCTTTGTCCGCGGCTTCCGCATACTTGCCCTCCGATTGGAGATCTTTGGCATCCGAGAGTTTATCCGCGGCAATCTCCCATCGCGCAATGATCGGCATGAGCCGGGCGTCGGAGCCCATGCTCTTGTTGACCTTGAAGTAGGTGATCAACTGCTCGGTCTGTCCAATGGATCCCTCAGCAGTCGAGATGGCATGCTGGGCTTCCATCACCGCCACTGATGAGTCCACCTCATCGAGCAGCTTCTTGGCTGCCGAGAGATCGCTTGACTTGCGGACGATGTCGGTAGATTTCTGGGCACTCTGGATATATGCAGCAGCCTGACCGTATTTCGCCTCTGCCGTGGTCAGGTCAATCCCGCTGCCAGCCAGCTGATCCAGCTTCTGGCGCAGGGTGCTCATCCGTGCTGATTCGGATTGTATGGTATCGCCGATCGCAGCCGGGTTCAAGACCATCTTCTTCTTCACAATTTCGGTGCCAACGAGCGTATTGCTGCTGCTCAGCTCCCGCACCCTCATGATGGTCTTTTCGGATGAATTCGTGACAACAGGGGCAGTTCCCGCCACCTTGACCTTCAGCGAGATCTCACGATCCGATGGATACGAGAGCTCCCAGCCGCTCAACTGGATATTCGGGCCGGCGTCGGTCTTTGCAGGAAATTCAACTCCATCCTGGATGATGATATAGGTCCATGTCGGTTCAGAAAGCTCGGTATCCATCTTCAGGGTATTCTCTTTATCAAAGGTGTATCCCCCTGAACTCACAAAATTCACGGTGAACGATGCCGATGCCTCGGTCTGGCCTGACACCAGGTCTCCACTTGGTAGTATGGCAATATTTCCTACCGAAACGGCCGCCGAAGCAATACCGACGAAACTGATGAAAACTATCAGAATTCCCAAAACCTGTAACTGCCTGCTCATGTCTCTTCACTCAAACAATGGTTCAATATCCTCGTCAATCGTCAGAGGCTTCCGTTCCTCTGCACGCACCGAATCCTCTTTTGTCTCCCTGGCGATCTCCGTCAGCTCGCGGATGCGGGGTGCATCTCCAATCGTTGAGAGGAGGACTACGGCGGCAACAAAACTGCTCCTTACCGGGTAATCCCCGCCTCTCACTTCGACTCCGGCAATGTTCTCTTCCACCCAGCTCTTCGCTTTCTCGATCCCCTTCCGATCGAGTTCGTCGGGTGGTCCTGCAACAAGGACGAGGGCACGTTCAGCGGTCGAGAAATCGCAGGGCAGCGTGAGACGGCCAAGCATTGCCCTCCTCACCAGGGAGATGATCTTTGCAGTCCTGTCCTCCCCAAGGAGCACCTCCTCGGTCGCTTCACGTTTCTTCAGGGTGCTCGTGATCCCGCCGATGATCCCGGAGAGGGGGGACTTTGACCGGTCCGTGGTGACACTGGCGATAGCATACCCGACCGTGCTGATGCCGCCTCCGCGGAGCGTGTTGATGATCTCGCTCGAATCGACCACCATCTCACCGACACCGGCCTTTCCCATCTCCCCTGCCCTGAACAGTACTCCAAATCTCCTTACGATCTCATCATTCAGCCGGGAGAATGCACTCTTGATGCTCTCTCCCTCGTTTTTCCATGCACTGTTATCAAAAACGAACGTGTTATCGGCTTCCTTGATAAGCGTCGTCAGACTCCTTGCTGCATTGAATGAGTAGAGTTTTCCCTCTTCAGGGGCAGGGAGGATGCCGAGCACGTAGACCGGTTCATGGTAGATGTTCTTGAGCTGGCGGACAAGGACGGGGGTCCCCCCTGATCCCGTCCCCCCTCCCAGGCCGGCGACGACCATGAAGGCATCAACATCATGGGTTCCCTTCCGATCGATGGCGCTGACAATGCTGTCAACCTCATCCATCGTGATACGGGCACCTGCCGCGTTGTCCGTGCCGACTCCGTGTCCCTTGACAACCGTCTGCCCGATAAGAATCCGGTCTTTTAATTCGATATGTTTCAGTCCCATCAGGTCTGTCCGGGCGGTATTGACGGCAATTGCCCGGAAGCTGTTACGGCCAAGCTTCCTGTCCTGTTCAATGAACATGTCGACAATTTTGCCTCCCGCCTGTCCAAAACCAATGAAAAATATTCTCATGGACCCAAAACACCAGCCGGCCGATTCTTTCGGGATACTCCGAAATGTTCTATTTATAAAGTTACTTTCAGAAGTTCAAAAACTTTCTTATACCACACCGCCTACAACGGCCTTTATACGCGGCGTATACGTATGCGGAGCCTTTTTTATCCCGCTTTTCAAACCTATACTGCAGAATCCGACCATGAAGGTATGTATCATTGGGGGAGGGCTTGCCGGACTAGCTGCTGCATTGCGCCTTAAAGAACGGCACGAGGTTGACATCTTCGAAAAGAAAGGTTACCTCGGCGGATGCCTTGCCTCCCACCATATCGATACCTACTGGATAGAACAGTTCTACCACCACTGCTTCTCCGGCGATCGGCACCTGCTTGATCTCTTTTCCCAGCTGCACATATCCGACAGGCTGGAGTGGCGGAAAGGTACTACCGGCTATTATGCCAACGGCACCATTTACCCGCTGAATACTCCCCTTGAGATACTCCGGTACCCGCTCCTCTCTCCCACTGACAAACTGAGGCTTGCATTGCTGACGATGCGATCGAAACGGACCGATCCTGCATCGCTTGACAATATCACCGCACATGAGTATATCATCTCCGAAGTCGGAAAGCGGACATATGAGTCATTTTTCCAGCCGCTCCTGACCAGCAAGTTCGGACCCATGAGCGAGCAGGTCTCCGCTGCATGGCTGATCGGAAGGATTGCCATCCGCTCCGACCGGGGTCTTTCAGGAGAACGTCTGGGATACCTGAAGGGAGGATTTCAGGTCTTCCTGGATGCCCTTGCCGCTGAGGTGGGGCATGACAGTACCATCAGGCTCCATGATCCGGTCAGCCACATCGCAAAGAACACGGACGGATGGCGGGTGAACGGCCAGCGGTATGATGCGGTACTCTCAACCGTTCCCCCCCAGGTGCTGACTTCCATCGGCGGCCCGGTGATCCCTCCAGTCCCCTACCAGGGGGCAGCATGCCTCACGCTGGGGATGGAGGAGGAGTATACCCAGGGGGTCTACTGGCTGAACATGAAAGATCCAGGTTCATTCGGTGCCGTGATCAGCCATACCAATTTTGTCCCTGTTGAGCGATACGGAGAGCATATCGTGTACCTGGCCTCCTACTTCACAGGAACCCTCCCGGCCCAGGCAGGCCGTCTGATGCGGGAAGAATTCTGCACCACGTTCTCCATCCCCCCCTCCCAGGTCCACTGGGAGCGGTTCACGGTCGAACCCCTGGCAGGCCCCATCTTCACCACAGGATACCGGAACCTCATCCCGCACTATCAGGAGAAGGGGCTCTACTTTGCGGGGATGTTCTCGGCATCCAACTACCCGGAGCGGAGCATGGAGGGATCGATCGTCGCAGGATATCATGCCGCCGAAGCGATCTCAGAGGGAGGCACGTGACCGGGGTGGAGGTGAGTGCGGTTATTCCCGTCTTCAATGACCGGGAGGCACTCAAACGAGCGATCCCCCTCTCGATTGCCCGCCTCGCTGAGGTGGCACCATGCTTCGAGCTGATCATCGCTGAGGATGGGAGCACCGATGGGAGTGCCGACCTCGTCCGATCATGGGAGCAGCAGGATTCCCGGATCCGCCTCTTCCACAGCGATGAGCGGCTTGGCAGGGGACGGGCACTGAACAGGGCATTTTCCGCAGCAGAAGGGGCGATTGTCTGCTATTACGATGTTGATCTGGCAACGGATATGACGCATCTCGGGACCCTGATCGGTGCCATCAGGAACGGGTATGATATCGCCACCGGTTCACGTCTCCTTCCCCAAAGCAGGATTCAGAGGAGCGGAGAGCGTGAGATTGCCAGCAGGGGATATAACCTCCTTGTCAGGACCGTGCTTGGGAGCAGACTCCATGATCACCAGTGCGGTTTCAAAGCCTTTTCACGGGAGCGGATACTCTCGATCATCCCCACTGTCAGAGACAACCACTGGTTCTGGGATACCGAGGTCCTTGTCAGGGCCGGGAGAAAAGGGTTATCGATCTGTGAATTTCCGGTAACCTGGCAGCAGGGAGGAAAGACAACCGTGAAACGGCACGATGTATGGGACATGGGGACCGCAATCCTGAGACTGTGGTGGGACCTGCATGCTGAGAAAGATTAGCGCCATTGTCGTATCCACCCTCATTGCCGTGGGAATCATCCTCTTCATGCTCTACCGGGTGAAAGATGACCTTCTTGTCGCGCTCGAACACATCGTCTGGATCTATTGCGCCCTGGCAGTGGCCGTCTGTTCCCTTGCATGGCTTCTCCGTGGAGTCCGGTACAGAATTATCCTCTCCGGCATCGGGATTCGATGCAGCATCCTCTTCTCCACCGGCTGTATCTTTATCTCACAGACCGCAAACCTGATCGTCCCCGCACGGCTCGGCGACCTGGTGCGGGTATTCATCCTCAGGCATGAATTCGGAGCAACCATTTCGCAGGGGATCTCCTCCCTCGTCGTGGAACGGGTGTTCGACATCGTCATGGTAGCCCTTCTTGGCGCGGTCTCCCTCCTCTTCGTGTTCAATGTCCCGGGAGAATACATCTGGCTCATCGTCCTTCCTCTCCTTTTTGGGGCCGGTTTTTTTGTCTTCCTCTCGATCAGTGATCGGTTCGCATCCGACAACCGCTACCTCCGGATCGTGCTCACGATGCTCGACCAGATCAGGCAGGTATCACTCTCGGCAAAATCCATCCTGGCCCTCTCCTCCTCATCGGTCGTGATCTGGATCCTTGATGTCCTCGTCTGCCTCTTTGTAGCGATGATGTTCGGAGTGACCATCCCGTTTGCGGTGGTCACGCTGGCCATTGTTGTCGGCAATCTGGTGAAGGCCATTCCCCTGACTCCCGGAGGCATCGGGACCTACGAGCTGGCGCTTGTTGCCATCTTTTCCGCTGCCGGGATCGATCCGGCCGTCGCCACCCTGATTGCCGTGATCGATCACCTGCTCAAGAACCTGGTCACCCTCGGAGGCGGCGTGATCTCGATCTACTTCTTTGGCGACTGGGTGATCGATGCAATAAAATCCGCTTTTAAAAAGGAGCTCACTGAGGATGATCACCCCGGGATATGAAATCCAGCTCATGATGGTGGCAGGCTGGCTGATCCTGATCGTCCTGCTCCAGCTGGCGCTGTGGCCGCTCCTCCGGCCGGTCCTAAAAGAATTCTCATTCCCTGCGGCATTTCCTGCCTCCCTGCTCCTTTTTACCCTTGTCTCCTGGTACTGCGGCCTCCTGCACCTCCCGGTATGGATCGCGGTTCTCCCGTTTGTAGCCCTGCTCTTCTGGTTCGCCTACAAAGGATGTTACCGGCGTGATACCTTCAGGGGACAGGGGGCTTGGGCGTTTGTGTTTTTCCTCTTCTTCTTCTTCATGCTCGAGCTGCGGTTTATCAATCCGGGCATCTCTTTTGCCGAGAAGTTCATGGACCATGCATTTCTGGCATCGATCATGCGGGCGCCGGTCATCCCCCCCCTCGACCCGTGGTTTCTCGGGGGAACCCTCAACGTCTATTACTACCTCGGGTACTGGATGTTTGGCACGCTTGGGATCGTCTCGGGTGTCCCGTCCCCTCTTGTCTTCAATCTCGCCCTGCCCACGGTGCTCGCCAATGCAGCGGTTGGCATGTATGCCATGGCGCACCTCCTCTCTGACCGCCTCCGGTGGCTGCCCCTCCTGACATTCCTCGTGGTCAATCCCTCCTTCATCTGGCAGGTGATCCTCGGAAAAACCTCAGGGGCTGTCCTCTGGGACAGTACCCGCACGATCCCGGACACCATTCACGAATATCCGGCGTTCTCGTTCGTATGGGGCGATCTCCATGCCCATGTTGTCTCTCTCTTCAACCAGGTCTTCCTCCTTTTCCTTTGTGTATATGCCCTCACCCACTGGAGGGTGATGACCCCCCGGCACCGCTTTTTGCTCGTGCTATTGTCCGCGCTTTCCCTGGGTTCCATGCCCCTGATCAATACCTGGGATGTGCTGCTCTATGCCCCGGTCACCGTGCTCTTCGGACTCCTCATCTGGTATGAGAACCGGGAGAGCACAGGGGAAGTCGGATCAGGGACACCCCCGGCTATCGGACCCGTGGAACGGTTCATGACACGGGCATACAGTTTCCTTCTCCTCGTCCCGCCCCTCTCCCTCCTCTGCTACCTCCCCTACTACCTCCAGCTCAAGAGTGGTGGGATTCAGGGCATCGGTATCGTCCCTGCCCCGAGCCCTGTCATCGCCTTCCTCCTTGTCCACGGGTTGTTCCTCATCCTCTTCCTGGTGTATCTGAGAAAGGACATCATCCGGATACCACTGCTCCTGCTCGTCCCCGTTCCCTTCATTCTGGGGGGGTACGCTGCAGCAGGAATCGCGGCCCTGCCGCTGGCATACTTCCTTACCAGGAGGCTCCGGACCCCCGCTGAAATCCTCGCAATCTGCGGGCTTTCCGTGATCATATTCTGTGAATTTTTCTACCTGAAGGATAACATGGGGGAGGTATACTACCGGATGAATACGGTCTTCAAATTCTATCTTCCGGCATGGATCCTGATGGCATCCTCCGGTTTTGCAATGCTTGCCGTCATGCTGGAGCAGCCGGTGTCCCACCTGAAGATCGGCAAGGATCTGAAACGAGCGGCACTCATCGGCGTCACAGCCCTGCTCCTCACGGCACCTCTGATTATCCCGTTCGAATACAGCTCCCGCGATGCCACCCTGAATGGACTCGCCTGGCTTGATACGACCCATCCGGGCGATGCAGAGGCGATTGCGTTCCTCAGGTCGCTTTCAGGCAACTACGGGATCGTGGAGGCTGAGGGGGGAGATTACGGGTATTACTCGCGGATATCATCATCGACCGGAATTCCTGCCATCATCGGTATGCCATTTCACGAGTATATGTGGCGGGCTGACACGTGGTATGGTGAACGGGTGAATGACATCCGGTTGATCTATGAGGACCCTGCACAGACCATCGCCCTCATGAGGAAGTATAATGCCACGCTCCTCTATGTCGGGGATCCGGAGCGGGAGCGGTATGCGGTGAGGGCGGAGGAAGCCGGCCTTCCGCTCCTCTATAACCAGTCAGGGGTGCAGATCTACCTCCTCTCCGCCTGAACAGCCCGGCTGCCGGTACACGCTCACAAACATTTATTGCCATTCCTGTTGATTTTATATAGCTACATCGTCGTCACTGACTGATGAGTGATGAGGGAGACTACGCTACTCCTGAATGAGGTGAGTTATGGCAAAGACGTACGTAAAATTCCAGGTTTCTGAAGAGATTCAGAACAAGGCGCTCGAAGCCCTTGAGATAGCACGGGATACCGGGAAGATCAAGAAAGGGGCAAACGAGGCGACCAAGGCAATCGAGAGGAGTCTTGCAACGCTGGTCCTTATTGGTGCTGATGTTGAGCCGGAAGAGATCGTGATGCACCTCGGCCCGCTCTGTGAAGAGAAGAAGATCCCCTTTGTGTATATCAACAAACAGAATGATATCGGGGCCGCAAGCGGCCTTGAGGTCGGCTCCACTGCTGCAGCGATCGTCAAGCCCGGAAAGGCCAAGGATCTCATCGATGAGGTCGCCAAACAGATCAGCGACCTGAGAGCGTGAAAAGACCATGGCAGATGAAGGAACGCCTGCAGAGGTCATCGAAGTGATCGGATCCACCGGGATGCACGGCGAAGCCATGCAGGTGAAATGCCGGATTCTCGACGGTCCAAACAAGGGGCGCATCATCACCCGCAACACGGTCGGACCCATCCGCGAGGGTGATGTGCTGATGCTCCTTGAGACCGAACGCGAGGCCAAGAAACTCTCACGGCGGTGAACGTACTATGGTAGAACAGAAAAACTGCAGTTTCTGCGGTGAACCAATCGAGCCAGGAACGGGGAAGATGTTTGTCAGGAAAGACAGCACCATCTTCTACTTCTGCAGCTCAAAGTGCCAGAATAACTTCCGGCTTGGCAGGACTCCCCGCAGGGTAGCCTGGACAAAAGCCGGGCGAAAGGCGCTCGGAAAGGAGTAACGCGGCATGGACCGGACCTTTGTGATGGTCAAACCTGACGGGGTAGCCAGAGGACTGATCGGGGAAATGGTCAGCCGTTTCGAAAAAAAAGGGCTCAGGCTGGTCGCTGCCCGTCTCGAGAAGCTCCCTGAAAAGCGGGTGATGGAACAGTACAGGGAACACCTCGAAAAACCGTTCTTCCCGTCGCTCCGGCACTATATCACCAGCGGCCCGGTATTCCTGATGGTCTGGGAGGGGAAATCAGCCGTCACGGTCGTTCGGACGCTTGTCGGTGCCACAAATCCGGCCGAGGCTGCCCCAGGGACGATCCGCGGTGACTTCGCACTTGATATCGGCAGGAACGTAATCCATGCCTCCGATTCACCGGAAAGTGCAAAGCGCGAGATCGCCCTCCATTTCACCCAGGACGATCTCTGCTCGTACAAAAGGGTCGACGAGGCCGTTTTATACGAATAATCATTCCCGGAATCATCCCCTTTTTTAAACGATCTGAGATACGCTCTTCTGGTCACCTGCCCTTCTGAGGAAACCCGCAGGTGCAGCTTTCATGCCGGATTAGCGACGCCCCGTTTTCAGGGATTATGATCATGTCTCAGCGAAAGCCATGCCTGTTTCCCCCTCTGTTATGAGGGTCCTTAGATGTGCCGGATTGGGAGAAAGGCAAACGCTCTTCCCTTCAGAGGGCACACCATCCCTTATGGCCGGCGAAATGGTCACGTTTGCGCTCCTCTCGCTCTCGTCGATCATTATTATCGTGAATCCGCTTGGAGCCACCCTGACCTTCGTCTCCCTTACGAGCTCGCTCGATCATGAAACAAGGCTGAAGGTGGCGGTAGAATCCTGCCGGTATGCCCTCGCAATCCTCATCGCGTTCGCCCTGGCGGGAGGAATCATCCTCCAGCTCTTCGGTATCACGATCGATGCATTCCGCATTGGAGGCGGCATCCTCCTGTTCGTGATCGGGATGGAGATGGTCTATGCCCGTACCTCACGGTCCAAGCTGACCGCAACGGAAAAATATGAGAGCAGGGATGCAGAGGATCTCTCGGTCACTCCCCTTGCAATACCCATGATCGCAGGCCCTGGTGCAATCACCACCACCATCGTTCTGATGAATGAAGCGACGGGTTCAGTACCGCGGATTGCACTCATCCTCGTCTCGATCGTGATCGCAATCCTTCTCACCTACCTGATGATGGCACGATCGGATCAGATCGTCAGTCGTGTCGGGCAGAAAGAGTTCCGGGCCATCAACCGGCTGATGGGGATGCTTCTGATTGCAATCGCAGTCCAGTTCGTGATCGCCGGACTCACTGCGGCATTTCCGGTCCTGTCAGGGACCTGAACAAAGGCACCAGAGACAGAGATCAACAAGGAGAAGACCACCATATGCCCATAAAAATTGCCGGAGCCCAGATCGGGAGCAGGTGGGAGGATCCACAGCAAAGCCTGGAAAAGGCGGAACAGTCCGTCAGGAAGGCCGTTGATGAAGGGGCCTCACTGATCTGTTTTCCCGAGCAATACCCCACAGGATGGGATCCCCGGTCTGTCCGGCATGTCGAGGAACGGGACGGTCCGATCGTCTCCCGATTCCGCCACCTTGCACGGGAATATGGTATTGCTCTACTCGGCTCATTCCGCGAGCGCTCTGATCCCAAACCGAGGAACACCTGTATCGTTGTTGATCGCGAAGGGGAGATTGCTGCCACCTATTCGAAGTCTCACCTGTTCACCCTGGCACACGAAGACGAACACTACTCCCCTGGTACAACCCCGGGAATCTTCAGCCTCTCGAAGGTCCCCTTTGGTATCGCCATCTGTTATGACCTCCGTTTCCCGGGGCTTTTCGGGACATACGCACGGGCAGGAGTCTGCTGTATGCTGGTCCCTGCAGCATGGCCGGCTTCCCGGATCAGCCACTGGGAGCTCTTACTCAGGGCACGGGCGATCGAATACCAGGTGTATGTCATGGGGGTGAACCCGACGGGAGTGACTCCGGTAGAGACGTATTGCGGCAGATCGCTTGCCATCGACCCTTCGGGAACTGTGGTTGCAGAAGCAGGGGAGGAGGAGGCGCTGATCCCTGCCGTCATCGATCCAGAGATGGTCCATCGTGTCCGCGAGGCGCTCCCCGTATACCGGAACGGTCTGTTGGATGATTTTTCCGAGAACCAGGCAGGGTGAAAGGAATGGGATCAGTCTGCAGTACCGGATGCGTATATGTGCGATGACCACTCAGATCTAGAGCATGTATCGCCTCACCTGCGTGCAATGCGGCCGGTCCTATCCTCCTGATGAGATCCTCTATACCTGCCGTTCCTGCGGGCACCTGCTCTTTGTGGAGTACGATCTCGACTCCCTCAGCATCCGGCGTGAAGAATGGGATCGTCGTCCGATCTCTGTGTGGCGTTACCGTGAGCTCCTTCCGGTCACCATCCCGCCTGTCACCCTGAAGGAAGGGGGTACCCCGCTCTATCATCTGGAACGAATCGGAGAAGAGATCGGGATCCCTCACCTGTATGCAAAACACGAAGGGATGAATCCCACCGGGTCGTTCAAGGACAGGGGAATGACAGTCGGGGTGAGTATGGCACTCCAGCTCAACAAATCGACGGTGGCCTGTGCAAGTACCGGGAATACCTCGGCAAGCCTTGCTGCCTATGCGGCAAAGGCCGGGATACCGGCGGTCGTGCTCCTCCCTGCCGGCAAGGTGGCGCTGGGAAAAGTGGCACAGGCCCTGATGCACGGGGCACATGTCATCTCGATCAGGGGTAATTTCGACAAAGCCCTCGAGATGGTGCAGGAACTGTGCATCAGCCACGGCCTCTATCTCCTGAACTCGATCAACCCCTTCCGGCTGGAAGGGCAGAAGACCATCGGGTTCGAAGTGATCGACCAGCTCGGATGTGTACCGGACCGGATTGTCCTCCCCGTGGGGAATGCCGGGAATATCTCTGCCGTGCACAAGGGACTCGGTGAACTGCACGCACTTGGCCTCATTGAACGCTACCCGATGATGACCGGGATTCAGGCGAAGGGCTCAAGCCCGGTCGTCAGGGCGATACGGGAGGGACTCCCGGAAGTTATTCCGGAAGGAGAGCCGGAGACCGTGGCAACTGCGATACGGATAGGAGCCCCGGTCAACGCCGAGAAGGCACTCACCGCGATCCGGAAGACCGGCGGTACTGCCGAATGGATCACCGACGACGAGATCCTCGCGATGCAGAGGGATCTTGCACGAAAAGAGGGGATCGGGGTTGAACCGGCGTCAGCAGCATCGGTTGCAGGGGTACGCAAACTTGCTCTTGAAGGAGTGATCGATCCGAGTGAACGGGTCGTCTGTGTGGTGACCGGGCACCTGCTGAAAGACCCGGAGACGGTGATAAAGCAATGCAAGCCACCCACCGAGATCGATGCGGACGTGCAGTCGCTGCTCTCTGCATTGCGATCCTGCTGATCCCTGCGTCAGTCCTGGCCCTCAGCGCCGGGTATGAGATCCTGCCGAACGGGACGGCATACCGGGCATCGGTCGAGATCGTGGATGCCGACCGTTATTCTTTTTCAGAGACAGGTTTCCTGGGAGAGAGAATTCCTGTCCAGGTAAGCGACGTCTCGCTCTCGGGCGATTGTCCCCGCAATTCCTGCAGTTACAACAGTTCTGACCGGTTCACCATCACCTTTCCGAAAGGGAATTATACCGTTCACTATACCGGACCGGTCCGGGATAACCATTTCCTGGCCACGTTTCCCGAGCCGTACTCGGTGAAGGTCATCCTTCCCCCCCCGTTCGATGTCAGGAACCGGTTCATCGGCTCCCTCAGTCCCGGGGCAGAGGTGCGTGAGGGCGACGGCGGCACGATCGTCATCACATGGAACTCGACAAAGAATGCCGAGCTCCGGTTTTACACCGAGAACAGGGTGACCCTGCTGACCATGTTCGGGCAGTTCTGGATCATCATTGCAGTAGTGCTCCTGCTCCCGTTCCTCTTTACACGGAAGAAGAAGGCGGGATAAAGGGGGTGGCTCCCCACACCTTATACCGATTATCTTTCCTTTTTTAAATAACGCCCTGGAGGATGGCGGATCCGGCTCTGCTGTGCACCACGGGGGGGCCTCTGATCCGATAGGAAAAGGTGTCGTGGCATTTACCACGGATATATTCCCTCCATCCAAAGAGTAACATGGCCCATGAGACTGCAACGAGCAGGTATTTCAAACGTAGTTTGATGCAGGGATGAGTGGTAAAAACAGAATGAGAGAAACTTCTGATTGCAGAGACTTTACAGAAAAAATTATTTTTTCAGCTTGATATCGATCCCGAACTTCTCGGCGTTCCTGTCGGCAAGGGCCTGGATCTTGGCGATCTCGGCTTCGTTCTTCTTCGGCTTGAAGAGGTGGCGGAAGCGCTTCTGCTCGACCAGGTAGTCTTCTACCGGCTTTCGCACTACCTTCTTCACCTTCGTGACCACGCCATTCTCCATCTCGTAATTGACCCAGAGGCCGGTCTCAATGGCAAGCTTGCCGACTGCAATCGTCTTCTCTCCTTCGAATCCCCATCCGGTGCAGCAGGGTGCATGGACCTGGATATAACAGGGTCCCGGGGTATTGATGGCCTTCTCGACCTTCTTCTTGAAATCAGGAGGATAGGCGATGGATGCCGTTGCCACGTAAGGAGCGCCGTGGGCGGCAAGGATCATGGGAAGATCCTTTTTCGGCCGCTTGTTTCCAAACGAGCAGCTCCCCGCGGGGCTCGTGGTGGTGCTGGCATCGTAGGGAGTTGCCCCGGACCGCTGGATGCCGGTATTCATGTAGGCCTCGTTGTCGTAGCAGATATACGTGAAATCATGGCCCCGCTCGAATGCCCCCGAGAGGCAGAGGATTCCGATATCAAACGTCGCCCCATCCCCACCGATCGCAATGACCTTCTCCTTCCTTCCCTGCTTCGCAAGAGCAGCAACAATCCCTGATGCAACGGCAGAATTGTTCTCAAAGAGCGAGTGGATCCAGGGGACCTTCCATGCTGTTTCAGGGTACGGCGTCGAGAAGACCTCCATGCACCCGGTCGATGAGACGATGATCGTATCCTTTCCCGCAGCATCCAGCATGAGCCGGGCTGCCATGGCAGCACCGCAGCCACCACACGCACGGTGACCTGAATCAAAGAGCCCGCAGGCAGCCTTGTCGTTCATTTCAGCACCTCCTCGCGGAGCCCGTAATAGAGGTCCCCCTTGCCTTCCTCGGCGAGCGTGACGACCCGGGCGATATCCTTCTTCTGCACATCCCTGCCTCCAAGCCCGATGATGTAATCATGGACCGGGATCTGGCTCCCGTAGAGGGCATCTTTCACTTCGAGTGCCACGGCTCCCTTCGATCCGAGGGATATATTCTTGTCAAGGACCGCAACCCGGCTCACGCCGGATAAGGCTTTTTTCACCTCTTCTGCCGGGAACGGGCGGAAGGTCCGGATCTTGAGCAGTCCGACCTTTCTGCCGGCATCCCTCATATCATCGATAGCATCCTTCACCGTCCCGCAGAGCGACCCCATTGCCACCAGGGCACAATCCGCATCCTCCATGCGGTAGCTCTCGACAAGCCCGCTGTAATCCCTGCCAAAGAGTTCGGCAAACTCCCTTCCTGCCTCCGGGAATACCGAAAGGGCCTTCTTTGCGGCCTGGTCGATCTCATAGCGGAATTCCATGTAATAGTCGGGGGCCGCAAACAGACCAAAGCTGATGGGATCGTCAGCATCCAGCCGCTGGAATGGCCTGAATCGCGGCAGATAGCGGTCCGCCTCCTCCTGGGAGAGGATATCGACCGGTTCGTAGGTATGGGAGAGGATGAACCCGTCGAAGCAGACAAACGACGGGAGAAGGACACGGTGATCTTCAGAGACCCGGTAGGCAAGGTAATGGAGATCGGTCGCTTCCTGGTTGTCCTCTGCATAGAACTGCAGCCAGCCCGAATCCCGGAGCGAGATCGAGTCCTGCTGATCGTTCCATATGGAAAGGGGTGCTCCCATCGCCCGGTTAGCGATGGTCATGACGACAGGGAGCCGCATTCCCGCGCAGTTGAAACAGACCTCGAACATCAATGCCAGTCCCTGGGAGGTAGTGGCTGAATAGACCCTCGATCCTGCAGCGCTCGCACCAAGGCAGGCCGAGAGCGCAGAGAACTCGCTCTCAACGGTGATATACTCAGCATCGATCGTGCAGTTTGCCACCATCTCGGCCAGCGCTTCCACAATATGGGTCTGGGGAGTGATGGGGTACGCGGCAATCACCTGGGGGCGGCATTTCCCCACTGCATCTGCCACCGCAAGCGATCCCTCGGTTATCTGAAGCATGTCACTTCTCCTCCTTCTTCATCTCGACCGCTTCGGACGGGCATTCTTCTGCACAGAGACCGCACCCCTTGCAGTAGTCATAATCCGGAACAGGGAGTCCCTCTTCGTTCTCACCGATACAGCCTTCAGGGCAGACGATCCTGCACATCCCGCAGCTGGTGCATCGCTCATGGATGAATGCCGGCCGGAACACCCGCCACGAGCCGGTCCTGTTGTTGCGCGACTTCCCGGGTCGGGCGGTGCAGCCTGTGCCAAGTGCCATGGTCAGGCCCCCCCCTTCACAGCATCAAAGGCTGCTTTTGCCGCAGCAATATTCTTGGTGGCGAGATCGCCCCGGAACCGCCTTTTGACGGCATCTTCAAGGGCAGTAAAAGCGATCTCTCCGCTTGCTGCAGCAAATGCACCCATCAGTGCAGTATTCGTGATGGGGAGCCCGATCTTCTGGAGTGCAATAGAGGTCGCGTCGATCGTGATGACCTTCACTCCCTTCGGGACAGGGGAGTCGATCGCCTTCTCCGTATTCACAATTGCAATACCTCCCTCTTTCATCCCGTAAAAGACGTTCACATCCTTGATCAGAGTACTGTCCTGCACGATGATATAGTCGGGTTCATAAATCTGGCTCCGGAGACGGATCTTTTTATTGTCAAACCGGACAAACGCCTGGACGGGTGCACCCCGCCGTTCGACACCAAATGCGGGGAAGGCCTGTGCATGCATTCCCCCTTCAAAGGCGGCGACCGCAATCAGTTCTGCAGCAGTGACCGATCCCTGCCCGCCCCTGCCATGAATACGTAGCTCTCTCAAGAAAATCCCTGAATCGTTCCTTCAACGGATTTGCAGCCACCTGGTGTAACTGTAAATCCAACAACATTGTTCTCCCGGCGATACTGAAGTTCCTGATACCTATTGCACCCGAAGAAATAAAAAAATTAGCATGATTGATAATGATAAACTCTGAACCCTTCAGGGAAGATCTTCCTGAATCCCTTCCGGAGGGAGGTTACCTGTCAACGCTGATCCCGAGAATTTCGCTCCCTCCCTGGAATACCTCCCTGGCAATGAGTGCCAGCCCTGACGAGGCACACCATTCATCATAGACCGCCACCTCCCTCCCAAGGAGCGCTGACACCTCACCGGCAATACGGGGTCCCAGAGATCCGGCGAGCGCAATCCGGGCACCGGGGTTGAGGATGAGCAGGGCAGCACATTCCATCGCAGAGAAGAGTGCCACCGCGGAAAGCCGTTCCTGTTCGGGGAGCGTATGGTTTACGCCTGCCCGGAGGAATGCCTCGTTTGCCGTGCTGATCCCGGCATCCACGCTCCGGATGGCATCCACATCGAGTGCCCCATGCTCAAGCCCCGGTGCAAAGATACAGGCATCGAATCCACCCGCAATCCGGCCATCCCTGATGAGCAGGCTGACCGTGTTTGAAGAGACATCGGATACCACCACATCTCCGCCGAGGTCACAGGATACCCGGTACGCAATCCCTACCTTCTCCGGACTTGCCTGATGGGAGTAGGCTTTGAACCGTGAGTCAGTTGGAGAATCCCGGTGCAGACCAGGGATGACGATGGCCGGAAGACCGCTCTCCCGTATCTGGTCGAACACGCGGGTTCCCCCGCCGACATGCTTGCCCGCCCCGTCCCTGCTCCGAATCCCCCGATCCACCACCCGTTCGATCGGGGTGATGTTGCTGATCCCATCCCCCATGGAATAGGTAAGCGCAATCCCGGATATCTCATCGATCTGACAGAGTGTCCTGAGATCCTGCCAGCAGAAGCTCCGCGCCTCCTCCCGGGTTATTTTGAACCAGGACTCCCCGGTTGAGAACCGGATGGAGGTAGTCCCGTGATCGATACCAATGAACATCGTTACCCATTCCTGTGCGGGCTGTCACGTTTATCATTGCGATCGCGAGGAGCATTTCCCTCCCGGTTCATGGTGATACTCCCCAGGATGCTCTCCCCGCTCCTTACCCTGCGCAGCATGCAATGCCGGGAACAGTGTCTTGATGCATCCCTCTGAAAAACGCTCTGGCAAACGGGCGATCGCTTCCCTGATCGCAGATCTTGATCGGGGAAGATCCATCCAACCACTCCTCCCGGTACTGAACAGGCAGCCCGTTTGAGCAGCGAATCTTGAAACCACAGTTTTAGTAGGAGAGAGGAGAGAATTTTAAAGGTGAATGCACAGAACGGGGGCGGATTCTCAAAAGCGGTTGTTACAGGCGGGGCCGGATTTATCGGCTCACACCTGGTGGATGCCCTGGTCCAACGGGGCGAGTCAGTCACCGTCATCGACAACCTCTCTACCGGAGATATCCGGAACATCGGAGGGCATATCGGTTCCGGAGCAGTCAGGTTCATCAAACACGATCTCCTCCTTGACGGATGGCAGGAGCACCTCAGAGGTGCCGGCCGTATCTATCATATCGCTGCCGATCCGGATGTCAGGGCAAGCGCTGCACATCCCGAAGAAGTGTACGCCAGGAATGTTCATGCGACTGTGCGGGTGCTCGAGGCCATGAGGAGGGCCGGGTGCACTGAGATCGTATTCACCTCGACATCGACCGTGTACGGTGAGGCCGATCTCATCCCGACCCCCGAGGAATACCCCCGGATGGAGCCAATCTCCATTTACGGGGGGACAAAACTGGCCTGCGAGGCGATGATCTCGGCATATGCCCATACGTTCGGGTGGAAGTCATGGGTATTCCGGTTCGCAAATATCATCGGTGAACGGAGCAATCATGGGGTTATCTGGGATTTCATCCATAAACTCCGCCAGAATCCCCGGGAACTCGAGATCCTTGGCGATGGAACGCAGACAAAATCATACTGTTCCGTCCAGGCATGTGTTGATGCCGTGCTCTTCGCCGTGGCACATACCAGTGCCCCATTCACCTGTCTCAACATCGGTTCGGAGGACTGGATCGATGTGACCACCATCGCATCGATCGTAGCCGAAGAGATGGGGCTTTCGGACGTATCATTTCACTATACGGGGGGAGACCGCGGGTGGGTAGGGGATATCCCGCGGATGCTCCTTTCCCTTGAAAAAATCAGGTCACTCGGCTGGAGATATGAAGTCACCTCACCGCAGTCAGTCCGGGAAGCCGCCCGGGCACTGATCCTGGAGACGGGATACTCAGAGAGGGGAGGGGCATGAGGGAAAGACAGAAGAAATACCTGGTCATTCTCGGCGATGGAATGGCAGACGAAGCGCTGGCAGCGCTGGGTGGAAAGACCCCGCTGGAGTATGCTGAAACCCCGAACATGGACAGGATCGCCCGCGAGGGGACGATGGGACTGGCGCGGACCATTCCGGAAGGATTCGAGGCAGGGAGTGATATTGCCAATCTCGGGATACTCGGCTATGATCCCCGCTCCTGCTATACCGGAAGGGGGCCCCTTGAAGCGGCGAGCATGGGCCTCGAGATGGCTCCCGGGGACATTGCCTACCGCTGCAATCTTGTGACGGTCGTTGACGGAAGGATGGCTGACTTTTCGGCAGGCCATATCTCGAGCGGAGAAGGAGCATCCCTTTTTGCATCGCTTTCAGAACACCTCCCTGATATCTCCCTTTCTCCCGGCATCTCCTACCGGAACATTCTGGTGGTGCATGGGGGCGGAGGGGCAACCACCTGTCCACCCCACGATATCGTGGGAGAGCTGATCGAGCCCTACCTTCCCTCCGGGAAAGATGCCGGGATTCTGCGGGAGTGCATGGAGAAGAGCAGGGAGGTCTTCGCGGACCACCCGGTGAACAGGGCACGCATCTCGGCACAGAAATCCCCCGCGACCCAGATATGGCCATGGAGCGGGGGGAAAAAGCCCAGGCTCATCCCATTCCGGACCCTTTTTAGCAGGGAGGCAGGGATCATTTCTGCAGTGGACCTGCTCCAGGGGATCGCAAGACTTGCGGGGATGGAAGTGATCCGGGTACCGGGGGCGACCGGGTACCTGGATACGGATTACCAGGCGAAGGCTTCCTCTGCACTGGAGGCACTTGAGCACCTGGATTTTGTCTACGTTCATGTTGAAGCGCCGGATGAGGCCGGTCACCTTGGAAACGTCTGCGAAAAAGTGAAGGCGATCGAGCGGGTTGACGAGCTGATCGGGACCGTGATGGAGGAGTTTTCCGGGATTATTGCAGTATTGCCCGACCATCCTACCCCCATACGAATCAAGACCCATACCTCTGATCCCGTTCCGTTCGCGATATGGGGCAAGGGGCGGGATGCCACGACCTCTTTCTCTGAAAAAGAGGGATCACGCGGGGGATATGGAATTATTGATGCCCCCCGTTTCCTTCCCCTTCTCTTCTCATAACTCCTTTTTCCGCTCATGATAAACCATATCAGAGCGGGTGGAGAATATGATCTCATGGGTGGCCATAAGACCCTCACTATTGGCGTCACCGTGAATCTGGAACACTATGAGAACCTCCGGGTTGAGGTCAGCGGGGACGCGGATTCCCCTGGCGACGCGGAAGATCTCACCCGGTTTCTCAGCGCGATTCTCGGCACTTTTGGGAGGAATGACCCGGCTACGGCAGAGCGGATCGACAGTTACCGGAGGCGCGTCCTCCCGGGATCTGCCTGCTGCGTCAGTGCAGAAGGTGAGGGGGCTGCAATCCTGCCCCCTGCGGCTGAGTCTGGCGGGGGAGGGCAGCAGGAAATTGAACCTGCCGAATCCCGGAAGGCACAGGCGTCTGCCCCTGTATCCCCTGCAGGTGCCGCCGGGTCAATCTCCGGTCCAACCTGTGACTCGTGCGGGACACCTGTCAGCCCTGCAGAGCAGAAGATGAGTCAGCTCTTCACCAGCCGAATTTTGTGCAGAGCATGTATGAAGAACCTGTGATACTGAGATACCTGAGAGGCGATCCGGATGAAAAAGAATCTCCTGATGTGGGATGAGACACTCTTTCGTGACCCGGAGGTCTTTGAAATTGATTACGTTCCGGAACAGTTCAACCACCGGGAGAGCCAGATACGTGAACTGGCTTTTCAGATCCATCCCGGTCTCCGGGGGGGCCGTCCCCTGAACACCATCTGCCGGGGACTGCCGGGAACGGGCAAGACCACCAGCGTGAGGAAGATATTTTCGGAAATTGAGGAAAATACAAAGAAACTCGTGCCAATTTACATCAACTGCCAGATTGACAACACCAAGTTTGCCATATTCTCCCAGATCTACCGGCGACTCTCCGGTCACCTCCCTCCTGCCTCCGGCACCTCTTTCAAGCAGGTCTTCGACGCGATCGCCCGGATGCTCCTGAAGGAAGAGGTGGTCCTTCTGGTGGCACTCGATGATGCAAACTACCTCCTCTATGAGAATGAGATGAACCGGGTCCTCTACTCCCTTCTCCGGTCCCATGAAGCGTATCCGGGAACCCGTATCGGGGTGATTGTGATCATCAGCGACATGGATGTCGACCTCTCGCAGGCGGTGGATGCACGGGTGTCATCGGTGTTCCGTCCCTCAGAGGTGTATTTTCCCCCGTATAGCGAAGAAGAGGTGCGGGAGATTGTCAGGGAGCGCGTTCTGCAGGGGCTCTATCCGGGCTGCCTCCCTGAAGAGATGTTCTCTCTGGTCGTTGAACAGACCCAGAAATCCGGCGACCTCAGGGTTGGCATCGATCTCCTCAAGAGGGCTACCCTGAACGCGGAACGGAGGGCCAGTCGTGTCATCGAAAGGGATGACATCTGCCAGGCGTACGATGTCTCGAAATACCTGCACCTCTCCTTCTCGGTAAAGTCCCTCAAGGACGAGGAGAAGGCGGTACTGCGGGCACTTGCAAACCACAGCACAGGCGATTCAGAGATGAATGCAGGAGAGGTCTTCCGAGCGGTCAAAGAGACCGTCCCGATAGGGTACACACGGTATTATGAGATCATCAGGAAATTCGACGCGATGAGGCTGATCAACCTTCATTACCGCGATGGAAAAGGGAGGACACGGGTGATAAGCCTCCGCTATGATCCGGCAAAAATAATCAATTATCTGGGCTGAGTTGATTTTTAAAACACATCATTTGAAAAATCTTATCTCTTTGGCAACCATCTCTTATGGTAAAGGGGGTATTCCACGTGCTCAGTGTGAATGAATTAGCTCTCGAAATTTTTGAGAACCTTGCAGAATATGCGGAAGAGTTCAATGCTGCATACCATGAACTCGACAACGGTGCACGGATAGTCGATTGCGGTGTAAGTACAAGAGGAGGATATGCTGCCGGCAGGGCTTTTACCGAGATCTGCATGGGTGGCCTGGGAGAAGTGAACTTCAGGATGGGTCAGATCAAGGAGTTCCCGGTACCCTTCATCGATGTCTTCACCGATTATCCGGCGATATCCTGCCTCGGTGCACAGAAAGCAGGCTGGACGATCAAGCAGAACAATTATTTTGCTATGGGCAGCGGCCCGGCACGGGCGCTCTCTCTCAAACCAAAACATACCTACGAGGTGATCGAGTATGAGGATGATTTTGACTCCGCAATTATTGCGCTCGAAAGCGATCACCTCCCCAACGCAGGAGTCATGGAGAAGATAGCCGAGGAGTGTCAGGTTGATGTCGCTAACCTGTGTGCGGTGGTCGCCCCCACAGCATCGCTTGTCGGTTCAATACAGGTGGCAGGCAGGTGTGTCGAGACGGCCGTCTACAAGCTGAACGAGCTCGGTTTTGACACCAAGAAGATTGTTGCCGGATTCGGCACGGCCCCAGTGCCCCCTATAAAGAAAGATGCCACACGGGCGATGGGAACGACCAATGATGCAACCATCTATCATGGCAGGATCATGCTCACGATGAAGGCGCCGGAGATCAAAGAATATCTGGAAAAAATCCCGAGCAACAAGTCGAAAGGGTATGGCAAGCCGTTCTATGAGATCTTCAAAGAGGCACAGTTCGACTTCTATAAGATCGACACCTCCCTCTTCTCCCCCGCAGAAGTAGTTATCAACGAACTCACCGAGGGAGTGGTATATCACTGCGGTGCAGTAAATCCGGATGTCACCCTCAAATCCTTTGGTCTCATCTGAATCAACACTTTTTTCTGTCATGGCGGAGCATGGCCCCGTGTCAGGGCAGGCTGCCTGGGAGGCAGGGTACCGGAAGAGCGGGAGGAGGTATGGACGTGCTCCGCCTGATCTTCCCCCGTTTCCACCCGGAACACGGATTCTTGAGGCCGGGTGCGGGGACGGGAAGTCACTTCTTGCCATGACCGGGAAGGGGTGGGACATTGTTGCCATCGATTTTTCCAGGGAGGCGATCAGGATCAGCGCCCATCAGAAAATGCTGGAGAGGGGCCGGTTCGTACAGGCAGATGCCGTGGCTCTTCCTTTCACGGACGGGAGCTTTGATGTGGTGTTCATCTCTCATCTCCTCGGGCATCTCCCGGAGCGCCACAGGTCCCTTGCGGCATCAGAGACAGAACGGATCCTTGTTCAGGGTGGATTCGCGTATATCCGGGTCTTCTCCACGCGGGATTTCAGGGAGGGGAGAGGAATCCTCACCGAACCCCATACCTACCTGAGGGGGGATGGGATTGTAACCCACTATTTCTCGGAAGAGGAGGTCGAGACCCTCTTTCCAACGCTGATCCGCAGGGAACTGTCGACCTCTGAATGGTCCATGAGGATAAAGGGTGAGCACGTGAACCGTTCAGAAATCATCGCACTGTTCAGAAAATGACACCCTGCCCGGACCCACCCCTGAGATCAGCTGAGGTCAGGCAAGGTCGAGGGGAGACCGGAGGAGGGATAATCGCACTTTTTGTGAATTCAACGATGAGGAACAACGCAGGTCCTCCCCGAATACGACCAGAAAGCCGTTCGTTCTGGAAGGTGGGAGGTGACCGTATCCCGGGATTAGTCAGCAATTTTAATATGGTTACCGTCGAATCAGTATAGTCCTTCCGGGCTCGTGGTCTAGCTGGTTATGACGTCGCCCTTACACGGCGGAGGTCAGGAGTTCGAATCTCCTCGAGCCCATCTGTCTGATGTTCCCCATGTGCTATGGGACGAGGTTTGAGTGCCGGATTGGTGGTGCGGCACCCCCCTTTTTTTTGGAAAAAAATGATCCCATATTATGCGTTCCCAGCCTGATCTGACACGAGTGCATCGGAGCTGGGCTGATTGGAGCGTAGGGAGGATTTTTTTGAAAATGTAATAAATACGGGTATAGTGACAATCTAGCCACTAACCTCCCTTTCTAGCAACTCAAGAATACGCTTCACTTTCATCTTATCACTATCGCTTCTGTGATTATATCGCCAAACATACTCTCCCAAGTACAATGGTAAT
>WBZO01000901.1_pt1 | contig 53364 bp, 52 predicted proteins | sample 5204261 | NCBI WGS metagenome assembly WBZO01 (sample SAMN12412400, study PRJNA552823) | activated sludge metagenome | isolation source: activated sludge from anammox sidestream of wastewater treatment plant... | place: USA: North Carolina | collected 2017-09
AGCGTATCAGGGGATGGGACAGCCTCAAACCGAAAGCTGCGGCGGTGTTGCGTGACCTGACGGCCTGGCGCGAAAACGAAGCGCGCCGGCGGAACGTGCCGCGCGGCCGCGTGCTCCGCGACGAAGTACTCTTGCAGCTGGCCCGGCAAACCCCTCGAACGCTCGAGCAACTGCGCGGGATGCGCGGGATGTACGGCTCGGAAGTCGAACGCAACGGCCAAGCCCTCTTGGCGGTGATGCAGCAAGCGTTGGCCCGACCCCAGTCGGAATGGCCGGAAATACCTCGTGACCGTAAGCCGGACCCTGAATCGACCGGTGTACTGGAGTTGATGCAGGCTGTGCTGAAAGCAAGAGCCTCAGCCGACAACATCGCCCCGACGCTGATTGCCACCACAAGTGATTTGCAAGCTCTGATCGACCATGATGAGGCCCAGGGCTCGGAGCCGGACCTTCCGGTCTTGCGGGGCTGGAGGCGTCAGTTGGTCGGTGAGACCTTGTTGAGCATCCTTGACGGACGTCTGAAGGTCTGGGTCGAGCCTGAAACAGGGAAACTGCGATTCGGGCACCTCAACCATAGCTAGCCGTTCAAAACCGTCCATACGCACACTCACTCATTCACTCTCGAACTCTGCTTTTGGGGCGCCTGGTCCTTTGCCTTTCCAACCAGCCGTAAAAGAACGGAAAACGCCGCCGTCTGCGATCAAGTGGCCGGGTACGATTTTGGCAAATCCCTAGTGGCCGTTGCCGGAGGGCGTGACCCTCCCGGCTTGCGGGAATCCGGCCTCAATCATGTCCATGACTGTTCGTACGACCCTTGTGGCATTCATGTTCCCGGGCGGGCTACTCGTTCTGGCCGCCTTGGCTTTTCTCCGTCCCACGGGGCTTCCCCATTGGCTCCTCCCGCTCGTCCACCTACTGCCGTTCGGCGTCGTGCTGATGGCCGGTATCTTTGCCTGGCTGTTCGATCGTGCCAGGGTCGCCTTGACCCTGCTGATCTTGACCGTGACGGACCTGCTCCTGTTGGGGGTCGCCGGCTCGATCGGCCCGTCCGGGTCTCCGGACGTGTCGTGGGATCTGCTGTATCAGGCGGCAGGGTTGTTGGTTCCGTTGAACCTGCTCGGTTTGACGATCTATTCGCGGGATCACATTAGGAGCGCGCGCACGATGGCCTGGATCGTGGGCATCCTGCTGCAAGCGACTATCGTGCTGGGAATCAGGCAGCTGGCCCCGCAGGAGTTTGCGCTCGTGCTGCATACGGCTTTCGTACCGGTGGCATGGACAGCCTGGTCTCCATTGGCGCAGCCGGCCTTGCTCGCCATCCTTCTTTCCACGGGGCTCTTGGTCTTCCGGTTTCTGGAATCACGAAACCCGCTCGAAACGGGATTCGCCTGGACCATCGTGGCGACGACGTTGGCATTCTTCAGCCTGCATTGGCGATGGGACCCGCGAAACTTCCTCATGACTGCGGCATTGACCGTGACCACGACCCTGGTCATGGCGAGTTACCGTGCCGCCCACCGCGATGAACTGACAGGCCTTCCGGATCGCGACGCGCTGATGCAGGCCGTGCAACGGTTGGGTCGTTCCTACGCCGTAGCCTTGCTCGAGATCGATCAGTTGCGTCAGGTCAACAACGTGTATGGCCGCCGCGTTGGGGACCAAATGATGGCGTTCGCGGCCCGGAAGGTGGTGCATTCAAGCGGCATCGGCAAGGTCTTCCTGTTCAGCCAGGATCAATTCCTGGTTCTCTTCCCGCGGAAGACCACGGGCGACGCCTTAGTGCCCCTCGAATCGATGAGGAAGGCGGTGGCGTCGTTGGATCTGGTCCTTCGCCATCGATCGCACGTCGTGGCTCGACGGAAGGACAAGCGGCTGGAGGAGGGGACGGAGGAATCGATTCCGGTCACGTTGAGTCTTGGCGTGGCGGGTACGAGCGAGCACCAGGCTCGATGGGATGTCCTGGTGAAGGCCGCCTGCGGGGCGCTCCTTCAGGCGAAGCAGGACGGCGGGAACCTCGTTCGGCGTGGCAGCCCTCAGGAACGTGCCGGGACGGATCCGGCGCCGGCTCGGTACCAGCCGGCCGCCGGCGGATGGCCGCGCACTGGAACGGAATAGTCCCCCTGGTCAGTGCGGCGGGACTCGGTAGGGACGGGTGGGGCGGGAGGTACGCCGCCGCTTCCATGTCCCGAGCAAGAGCGTCAAGACCGCGAGTCCGATCTCATCGAGCAGGGGAATCGGATCGGGAATCACAAGATCTGCGAGCGTCAGAACCGCGAACAGCAGAAAGAGCGTTGGGAAACGGAGGTTCAAGCGCTCCAGAATCCGCTGCAGCAACGAGAGACGCGCTGCCTGACTGACCCCGTCCATCGACCCCTCCCTTTCTCTGCGATTACAGCAGGCGTTCGACCGTTTCAGACGGTCTGGCGAGGATGACTGTGTCACCCTTTTCCACCAGCGGCCGCTGAATCAGATCCGGGTGCTTGATCATCAAATCGATCAACTCGTCGTCACTGTGGGTCCCGGAGGACAGCTTCAGCGTTCTAAAGATGTCTTCCTTGGTCCGGAGGATGTCCCGGGGAGACAGTCCCGCTTTCTTGAGCAGGCCCTTCAGTTGTGTCTTGGTGAAGGGCTTTTCATAATAATTGATGGCGGTGAACGGTTGGCCGCTTTCCCGCACGAGACGGACGGCTTCACGACAGGTGGAACAGGTGGGTTTCTGGTAAATCGTAATTTCAGCCATTGAGGGTCCCTTTCAGAGGCCGTCTTGACGATAAATTTTCTGCTGTGCTACATCAGCACTCTCAGTCGAATCCAGAGAGTACCACTGCCATGCCGCTGTTTGGAACCGATACCAGTGATCAGGCCGGAAAGTTTTCCTGCGCGGCACCCGCCTGTCGCACACTCAAGGATCTTCGCACCAAACGCAAGGGGCAACCGGTCGTCGTCATCGGGCACCAGTTGGACCGAAAAGGAACGGAGGCGGCCTTCGAGGTATTCAACGACCGCTTGGCCATCGTCCGGTTCGAGGACGGAGCCACATTGGGTTTCGATCCGACTGAGCTTCTGTTGCCGACCGACATCGATGAGCAAGGTGTCGCGTATTTCGAAATCCGTCCCTGCCAAGCCTGCGAGCAGCTCTTCCCTCTGACAGCCGAGGAAGCCGACCGCGACGACGAACCCACGACCTGCCCCTCGTGCTCCGCATGAGTGCGGCGTGCCTCACGGTAACCTCAACGCCTTCTCTCGCGCGTCCTGCTTCGTTGTTGCACCTGTATCCCTGCGCTGCACTAATCCGCCATCGGCGCGATTTCCAGGGCCTTCTTCAGGAGACAGTCCCCCGCGATGCCCTGTAGCGGCATGGGCAGCATGCTCGCATCCAATACCCGTACCGTGGAAAGCTTGAATCCTTCGGGTGTCCTCGTGCCTTCCGCCTTGAGGGCGTGACAAATTTCGAGTTTCCGCCAAACCGGGTTGCCGGCGATCGTCTCGGATGGGAGGAGCTTGAGGTCCGTGACCGCGCCGTCGAGAAATCCCTTTGCCGCCACCCGCAGCTTGTCCTTCGGCATCTCACTGACCACTGCAAATAATACCGCTTCCTCATCGGCCCACAGGGACGATGCGGCCAGTAGGCCGGTTGTCATGACTACCGGTAGGAGCGCCCGCATGTGCATCGGCTACCTCCATGAAATGTGCGGATCTGCAATGTGAAAGGGATGATCGAATGTGCGTGGGGGCGAAGGCCCTGACAGGGGCCAGGCGGAGCATGATGAGGATGCCACCCGCCTGTTGGACTCGCGACGGTCTTCCATGGTCGTGCGCCCTCAGTATGCCAACCGGGCTGCCTCAATTCAAGCAGACAGCTGAGTCACCCATGCGGCTCATGCTATGCTGTGACAGCTACGATCTGCATTGGAGAGGAGGACCATCTATGCCCCATGATTTCATGCCCGGCCTCGCCGGCGTGCCTGCCGCGAAATCAGCCATCAGCGACGTCGACGGCACGCGCGGCATCCTGGAGTATCGCGGCATTCGTGTCGAAGAACTGTGTGCAAAGTCGACTTTCCTGGAAACCAGTTACCTGCTGCTCTTCGGCCGGCTTCCGAATTCCTCCGAGCTCGCCCGATGGACGCAGGACATCACTCACCACCGGCGCATCAAATTTCGCATCGTCGATTTGCTCAAGTGTCTGCCGGAACACGGTCATCCCATGGACGCCCTCCAAGCGGCCGTCGCGGCGCTTGGAATGTTTTACCCGGGGCGGAACGTCAAAGACGCGGAGAATAACTACTGGTCCGCCGTCCGGTTGATCGCAAAGCTCCCGACGATCGTCGCGGCATGGGCCAGGTTACGGCACGGCGATGAGTACATCCCGCCGCGCGACGATCTCGGCTTCAGCGACAACTTTCTCTACATGCTCACGGAAACCGTGCCGCACCCATTGTGGACGGAAATCTTCGACGACTGTCTCATCCTCCATGCCGAGCACACGATGAACGCGTCGACCTTCGCCGGTATGGTGACCGCTTCGACCCTCGCAGATCCCTACACCGTGGTCGCCTCTGCGATTGGGGCACTCAAGGGGCCGCTCCATGGCGGCGCGAACGAGGAAGTGGTGGCGATGCTCAAGGAAATCGGGTCGGCGGGGAATGCCGAGCGTTATGTGAACGGGAAGCTCGATCAGAAACAGAAACTGATGGGGTTCGGCCACCGCGTCTACAAGGTCAAGGACCCTCGTGCGACGGTATTGCAGGAGTTGTGTGTCCGCCTGTTCAACGTGTGCGGCACGTCGCCGCTCTATGAGGTGGCCGTGGCGGTCGAACAACTATCGGCCGAGCGGTTGCAGGATAAAGGGATCTACCCGAACGTGGATTTCTATTCAGGCATTATCTACGACAAGATGGACATCGACGTAGATCTGTTCACCCCGCTGTTTGCCATGGCGCGGGTGAGCGGATGGCTGGCCCATTGGTTGGAACAGTTGCGTGAAAATAAGCTGTATCGGCCGGATCAGATCTACGCGGGTGAACACAACCGGCCCTACGTCCCGATGGAGCGGCGGTAGGAGAGAGGCTATTCGGTGCGGCCGACAAACCACCACAACACCACGGACGTGACCATCAGGAACCCACCCAACAACGCATACGACAAGAATTCCAACATGGCTTCCCACTCCTTCCGTTAGGGAGGGTAATAGATAATGTCAGGCCCTCTCCTGTCAAGGCCCAGGTGAGGCCGGCGGGTCACAGCCGCCGGCCCTTGACTTCCCGCACCATAAGATTACCTCCCTCCTGCGAGCCAGGCGGCTCGCAGGACATAGTCACCCAACAGCTATAAGGAGGTTGAGTCATGGCTATCGTAAAGTGGGACCCATTTCGTGAGTTGGAGGAAATGTCGGATCGCTTGAACCGGATGTTCGTGCGTCCGTCCGTGACCCAGGGCAACGGCAAAGAGGTTATGACGGTCGCCGACTGGACTCCGCTGGTGGATATCAGCGAAACCGAGACCGAATATGCCATCAAGGCGGAATTGCCTGAGGTGAGGAAGGAAGACGTCCGGGTCACGGTGGAGGATGGGGTCCTGACGATCCAAGGTGAACGGAAACAGGAGAAGGAGGAAAAGGGGAAGAAGTACCATCGGATCGAGCGGGCCTACGGGCGATTCGTTCGGACCTTCACGCTGCCCGATTCGGTGGATGAGGCGAACGTGAAAGCTGAATATACGGACGGCGTCTTGCGGTTGCATCTGCCCAAATCCGAAAAGGCGAAACCGAAGCAGATCGATGTAAAGGTTGCCTAACGTTCTTGCACCACGTGCGCCGAGCAAAGGCCCGCCTTCCGGCGGGCCTTCGTTTTTTACCCACCTTCGAGTCGTTCCCTCGTCCAACTCTTGTGATTCCGGCGCGCGACCGTTTAAGATGCGCGCTCCGTCCGCTGTGAACCGACCGTCAAGCCAGGAGTGAGGTGATGACCAAGAAATCCACGAAGAAGAACAATTCAACGGCCGCCACTCAACGAGTCTCCGGCAGCACTCGCCTCGAACGGGATACGATGGGCGAATTGCCCGTTCCGACGAACGCCTACTATGGTGTGCAGACCGCCAGGGCCATCGAGAATTTTCCCATCAGCTCGCTTCGGATTCCCCGGGCGATGATCCGCGCCATGGGCATGATCAAGCGCGCAGCCGCATCCGTGAACCAGTCGCTGAAGCTTCTGGATAAGAAACATGCCGAGGCGATCCGTCAGGCCGCGACGGAAGTCGTCGATGGCTGCTTGGATGCTGAGTTTCCCGTCGATATTTTTCAGACCGGCTCCGGCACATCCACGAACATGAATACAAACGAGGTTATCTCCAACCGGGCGACGGAGTTGCTGGGCGGTGCGCGCGGCAGCAAGGTCGTGCATCCCAACGACCACGTCAATTTGGGTCAATCGAGTAACGACGTGATCCCCACGGCCATTCATATCGCCGCGTCGGAAACGATCCAGCGGCAGTTGCTGCCGGCCCTCACCCGTTTGCACAAGGCTCTTGCCGGAAAGGCCCGTGAATTCGACAAGGTGGTCAAGATCGGCCGGACTCATTTGCAGGATGCCACGCCGGTGCGGTTGGGGCAGGAGTTCGGAGGGTACGCCAGGCAGATTCAACTCGGGATCGCGCGGGTCAAGCGGGCCCAGGAGGCTTTGAGTGAAGTGGCGTTGGGCGGCACAGCGGTCGGGACGGGGTTGAACTGCCACCCGGCCTTCCCCCGCAAGGTCATGGCAATCATCTCCAAGGAAACCGGCTGTCACTTCCGGGAAGCGACCAACCATTTCGAGGCACAGTCGGCGCAGGACTCCCTTGTGGAAGCCAGCGGCGCGTTACGGACGGTCGCGGTCAGCCTCATGAAGATCGCCAATGACGTGCGTTGGCTCGGGTCCGGTCCTCGTTGCGGCCTGGGGGAAATCAACCTTCCTGAAACACAGCCTGGTTCTTCCATCATGCCGGGCAAGGTGAACCCCGTGATCGCCGAATCGGTCACCATGGTCTGTGCACAGGTCATGGGCAACGACGTGACCGTGACGGTCGGGGGGCAGGCGGCCAATTTCGAACTGATCGTCATGCTTCCGGTGATGGCCTATAACCTCCTGCAGTCGATTGAGCTGCTGGCAACCGCGTCCGAGAACTTTGCCGCGAAATGCATCGAGGGGATCAAGGCCAACGAAGAACGCTGCAAGAGCTTGATCGAGGAAAGTCTGGCCATGTGCACTGCGCTCGCTCCGGAGATTGGATACGAGGCCGCAGCCAAGCTGGCCAAGGAAGCTTACAAGTCAGGAAAAACCGTCCGCCAAGTTGCGAGGGAACAACAGGTTTTACCGGAGAAGCGACTGACGCAGTTGCTGGACCCCTGGCGGATGACCGAGCCTGGTGGGCCGGTGGGAAGTGCGGGGGGGTAGTACTCAGGATGGCCGGGGCAGGATGTTCGGGGCACGGCCTGTCTCCGGCGACTCCCCAATCCCGATGGGCTGGTCTGCGAATCGGTTCGTTGGCGTCGGTCGAATCGATCTTCGTGGTCCTACTTTGACAGCCTCTCGAAACCCGTGCTAATGTGCGCGAATAATTTGATACTTCCGCCTGTTTGAACGAACCAAATCAATACTCATTGAAGGGTAGACGATGAGCGCAATGGGAACAGAGTCGGGTCGTCATGTTGTAATCGTGGTGGGTGCCGGTCCTGCGGGAATGGCACTGTCGAATAAATTGGCCGATGCCGGGCATGAAGTCATCATTCTGAATCGTGACATCAAGTTCGGCGGCCTTGCCGAATATGGGATCTTCCCCAGCAAGCTGAAGCTGCGCGGGGGCCTGAAGAAGCAATACTGGGAGATGCTGGAGCGGCCGAACGTGCGCTACTACGGCAACGTCTCCGTCGGGCAGGGCAAAGACCTGAGCGTCGAAGATCTGCGGGGATTGGGTGCCAGCGCCATCGCATTTTCGGTGGGCGCCCAGGGCACCAAGGCCATCGGGGTCGAAGGCGACAGTGCGAAGGGTGTCTTTCACGCCAAGGACGTGGTCTACCACTTCAACCGGCTGCCCGGGTTCGGCGATCGCCCCTTTGATATGGGCAAGCACGTGGCCGTGATCGGGGTCGGTGACGTCATGGTCGACATCGCTCACTGGTTGATCCGCTATAAGAAGGTGGAGCGAGTGACGGCGATCGCCCGGAGGGGTCCGGTGGAGCGCAAGTACAATCCGAAGGAAATTCGCGCGGTCTGCGCCAATATGGATTTGGAGGGCATTGCGAAAGAGTTCGACCGGATCAAGGATCGGTTGGCCGCCGTCGGACAGAATGCCGATGAAGTATTGAAGGGCATGACTGACGAGTTCACGAAGTGTGAGCCGAAGGTCAGCGAGGCCAAGATGGGCTTCCGATTCCTTGCCTCGCCGAAGCGAGTCCTCGTGGACGCCAACAATCGTGTACGCGCCCTGGAGATGGAAGATAACAAACTGGTGCCCAAAGGGGAGGATACCGCCGCCTCCGGCCTCAAGCAGTACTATGAATTCCCGGTCGACAGCGTGGTCTTCGCCGTGGGCGATAAGGTCGATGAGACCGTGGGCCTGCCTTATAAGGACGGCGTGTTCGTGACCAATCCGAATAAGACCGGAAACGATCCCGACGATGCCTTGTTCCAGGCTTACGATGAAAAGACCGGCAAGGTGGTGGAGGGGCTCTTCCTCGCCGGCTGGGCTCGGAAGGCCAGTGAAGGATTGGTCGGTATCGCCAAACGAGACGGAGAGTGGTGCGCGGAAGTGATTTCCCGCTACCTGGACGCGAAGCCAGCCCGGGCCAACATGGGCTCCGTCATCGGAAAACTTGAATCGTTGCTGAAGGAACACAAAAGCCGGCCGGTGGATTTGGCCGGGTTGAAGGTTCTGGATGCCGAGGAAAAGAAACTGGCTTCGTCTCCCGAGGCGATCGGCGAATTCAAGTTCGCCAGCAACGCCGATATGCTCTCAGCAATCGAGCGGGGCCGAGGGTAACCAGCCCCTCGGCTTCAGCCGTCGCCCCATTTCAGTTTTTCCCTCAATACTTCGTAGTAACTGCTTTCCGGAAAGCGGATGAGCCTGGTCAGGTAGTCGGACACGCTGATTTCCACCGTGTCCCCCTGCGTGATCCCGACACCGACCTGGCCATCCAACGTGGCCATCGCTCCGTCGTCTTTACTCGTCAGCGTCACTTCAATTTGCGCGTCGGCCGGCACCAGCAGCGGACGATGAGTCAGTGTGTGCGGGCAAATCGGGGCGAGGGTCACCGATCGAACCGCGGGGTTGATGATCGGTCCCCCTGCCGACAGGGAATAGGCCGTCGATCCCGTGGGCGTGCTGACGATCAGGCCGTCGCCGCGCAGATTCGTGACGAATTGTCCTTGGATGGCGATCCTCAGTTCGATCATGCGGGCGAGCGTTCCCTTGCTGATCACCACATCGTTGAGGACGACGCCCTGCGCCACGGTCTCTCCGTGACGATGGATGTGCGTCTTCAACATGATCCGTTCGTCGAGCACGAAGTCGTTGGCAAAGACCCGTTCCAGCGACGGGTATAAGTGTTCCAGCCGCACCTCGGTCAGAAATCCGAGCCCGCCCATATTCACGCCGAGTATGGGAATGCTGCGTTCACCGGCCAATCGCGCTGCGTTCAGCATGGTCCCGTCGCCGCCCAGGACGAGGAGCACATCGGACTTGCTGGCCAGCTGCGTTTTCTGGATCCCGCCGGGCTCGCCGAGCAGCGCGGCCGACGTGACGTCGAGCACGACCTCGATATGCCGTTCCCGTAGCCAGGATACGACGGCTTGCAGCGTCGATCTGACTTCGGGAAATTTCGGCTTGGTCAGAATCCCGATATGTTTGCTTTTCATGAGGAGGCTCTGGTTCGGTGTGCAGCGTATAAAACGGTGCGGGATTGTATAGGGAGAGTTCCGAGAGTGTCAAACGAGGGACTGAGGGAGAGGCGCGGATCGCCGCATGGCGAGAGGCGTTGCAACGCTTCGAGGTTTCCCTCAATACCTTGACACCCCACAGCTCTCTAGTTAGAATCACATCATCAGTTTTTTCCTGCAGTTGACGCACACGAAACACTCAGTCTGGGCTTCTCTTACAGACCCCATCACCAGAAGGAGGCGGGATGTTCGAACGGTTCACGGATAAGGGTCGCAAGATCATCATCCTGGCACGTGAAGAAGCCGAGCGACACCAGAACGATTACCTGGGCACCGAGCACCTTGTGCTGGCGATTCTCCGGGAGACCGACGGTATCGCGCTGATGATTTTGAAGAAGATGGGGTTGTCCACCGAGCAGATCCGACTCGAGATCGAGCGGAACCTTCCCGGCGGCGGTACCACCATGACGTTTGGCGAGATACCCTTCAGCCCGAGGGTCAAGAAGGTGATCGAATACGGTGTGGAGGAGGCCCGGCTGCTCGGCCATAACCATATCGGCAGCGAGCACCTGCTCTTGGGGCTCTTGCGTGAAGAAGAGGGGATAGGCGGAAAGATTCTCCGGAGCCTCGGGGCGAATCTCCTGACGGCCCGGCAGTTGACGGTGACGTTCCTGCGCAAGTCCGCTCCACGCGAGCGCGACCGTAAGAGCAACACACCCGCGCTCGACGAATTTGGACGCGACCTGACCCAATTGGCCCAAGAAGGCCAGTTGGATCCCGTGATCGGTCGCGCCGATGAAATCGAACGGGTGCTGCAGATCCTCAGCCGGCGTTCCAAGAACAATCCGGTGTTGATCGGGGAGTCTGGCGTGGGCAAGACCGCGATCGTCGAAGGCCTCGCGCAGCGAATCGTGGCCTCCGAGGTTCCGGACAATTTGTTGTCACGCCGCGTCATCGCGCTGGACCTCGGTTCGCTCGTGGCCGGCACCAAGTATCGCGGCCAGTTCGAAGAGCGGCTGAAGGTCGTCATGAAGGAGATCGTTCAGGCGGGCAACATTATTATCTTCATCGACGAGCTGCACACCTTGGTGGGGGCCGGCGCCGCCGAGGGTTCGATCGATGCGTCGAACATGCTTAAGCCGGCGCTGTCCCGCGGGGAAATCCAGTGCATCGGCGCCACCACGCTCGACGAATACCGCAAGCACATCGAAAAGGACGGGGCGCTCAAGCGGCGTTTCCAGCCGATCCATGTGCAACCGCCCAACACCGAGGAGACCATTCGGATCATCCAAGGGCTGCGCGACCGGTACGAAGAGCATCACGGTATCGAGATTACCGAGGAAGCCATCGTCGAGGCGGTCAAGCTGTCGGATCGGTACATTACGGATCGGTTCCTGCCGGACAAGGCGATCGACCTGATCGACGAGACCGGCTCACGGGCAAAGCTTCAGACCTATGCCTTGCCGTCTGAACTCAAGGCCCTAGAGCAGGAGCTGAAGAAGATTTCCCGCGAAAAGGAACTCGCGATTTCGATGCAGAATTTCGAGGAAGCCGTTCGCCATCGGGAAGAAGAAGAACGGTTGCGGAAACTGCTCGATGAGTCGAAGCGGGAGTGGAAAAAGAATCAGGAGAAGCATAAACCGACCATCGGCAAGGAAGACGTCGCCTATGTCGTATCCAAGATGACCGGCATCCCGCTCTTCAAGCTGGAAGAAGAAGAATCGAACAAGCTGTTGCGCATGGAAGAATTCCTGCACAAGCGGGTCATCGGACAGGATGAGGCCATTTCGGCGGTGGCTCGCGCCATCCGCCGCTCGCGCGCCGGCCTGAAGGAAGCCCGGAAGCCCATCGGTTCTTTCATTTTCCTCGGGCCGACCGGCGTCGGAAAGACTGAGCTGGCACGGACGCTGGCGGAATTCCTCTTCAACAGCGAGGATGCGCTCATTCGGATCGATATGTCCGAATACCAGGAGAAGTTCACCAGCTCCCGCTTGTTCGGCGCACCTCCGGGTTACGTGGGGTACGAAGAAGGCGGACAGTTGACGGAGAAGGTCCGTCGTCGGCCCTACTCGGTGGTTCTGTTCGACGAGATAGAGAAAGCCCATCCGGACGTGTTCAACGTCCTGCTGCAGGTGTTGGATGATGGTGTCTTGACGGACAGTTTGGGCCGGAAGGTGGACTTCAAGAACACGGTCGTGATCATGACGTCCAACATCGGCACCAAGTTGATCCAGAAGGGCGTGTCATTGGGGTTCCAGAACGAGGAACCGACGGGACAGAACTCCCGTCGACGGGACGAGGTGTTGGCTGAGCTGCGCCGCTCGTTCAGCCCGGAGTTTCTGAACCGTATCGACGAAATGGTGGTCTTCCACCCGCTCGACAAGATCCATCTGATCAGCATCCTGGACATCCTGCTGCGCGAACTGAACCTGCGCCTGCTGGAAAAGGGTGTCACGATCGAAGTGGACGACGAAGTCAAGCAGTGGCTGATCAAGGAAGGGTACGAGCCGCTTTACGGCGCTCGCCCGATGCGGCGGACGATTCAACGAGCCATCGGCGATCCGCTCTCGGAAGAGCTCATCAAGGGACGGTTCAAGGACCATCGCAAGATCAAGGTCGTGCTGCGCGACGGCGCACCGGCCTTTATCGAACAGGAAGCCATGGCCGGCGTGTAATACGCGGCCCGGCTCGCGAGTTGAGAGGACCGCGTTTCACTTGAGAGCCCCACGATTCCCAGGCAACCCACGGAGGCTGAATGCTCCCCCGTGGGTTGTCCTGTTTCTGGCCCCAATTCCAACCCATGAGTAATCCCTCTCGCTCCCCGTCAATGGAAGGACCCATCCTCGGAATCGAAACATCCTGCGATGAAACGGCGGCTGCGGTCGTGACGGCCGACGGACTGGTTCTCTCAAATATCATTTCTTCCCAACAAATCGTGCATGAGCGGTTCGGCGGCGTTGTGCCGGAGTTGGCCGCTCGCGCCCATATTCAGAACGTGGAGGCCGTGGTCCAGGCTGCATTGACCGAGGCCGATTGTCCCCGTGACCGGCTCGGGGCCATTGCCGTGACGCAGGGGCCTGGCTTGGCCGGTGCGCTCTTGGTCGGGTTGAGCTATGCGAAGGCGCTTGCCTATGCGCTTGATCGGCCGTTGATCGGCGTCAGTCATCTGGAGGGGCATATCGCGTCGGCCTGGATCGACCGTCCGGGCTTTCCGGCCGACTGTGTGGTGTTGGTCGCTTCCGGCGGCCACACCCACCTGTTCCGTGCCTTTCGAGAAGGTACGTATCAGCTGCTTGGGCGGACGATCGACGATGCGGCGGGTGAAGCCTTCGATAAGGGAGCGCAAATGCTTCGGCTCGGGTATCCCGGCGGGCCGTTAATCGACAAGGCGGCCAGAGTCGGCAATCCCGGCGCGGTGCGTTTTCCACGATCGCGGGTGAAATCCGCCGGGTTGGATTTCAGTTTCAGCGGCTTGAAGACCTCCTTGCTCTACCATCTTCAGAAACTGTCCACCGATGAAATCATACGCCAGCAGGCCGATTTGGCGGCGGCCTATCAGGAAGCGATTGTCGACGTGTTGGTCCGTCAGTCGTTCGAAGCGGTCCGTCGATCAGGAGTACGGGCCCTGGCCGTGGTCGGCGGGGTATCCGCCAACTCAAGACTCCGTAGCAAATTGACGGAGCGTGCGGAACAAGAGGGCATTGATCTGGGATTGCCCAAGATGGCCTACTGCACGGACAACGCCGCAATGATTGCGGCTGCCGGTCGCCGAGCGTTGCTCCAGGGAAAGGTCACCGGCTTGGATTGCGAGGTCGTCCCGGATTTTGCCTTGCCGACGCGGTAGCAGGAGAGAATTCGACGGATCATCACCATTGACCGCCTGATGGAGGATCCCCCCCTACAAGGAGTGTGAACCATTCCGACGATCTTCGGACAAACCACCGGCCTCAAATCCAGTCACATCGCCGCCCTTGAGCGGCTCTACCGCCGTCGGGTTCCAGCTGCGGCAGTCTTGACCCCTGATTTGGCGCGCGCCACTGCTCAGCTGAGTCGTGAAATCAGACGCCCGGTCGGCCTCCTCCTGACACGCCGCGGGGTGATCGAACAGGTGTTGGTCGGCGCCGGGTGCGTACCGACGGTCGATTCGCTCGGGAAATTTCGCGCCGGTATCCGGTCGCTGCGGGGGTTGCGCTTGATCCGGACGAACCTCACGGATGAACCGTTGACGCAGGAAGACTTGACCAACCTGGCGCTGCTTCGCCTGGACCTCCTCGGGGTCTTGAACGTGGACGAGGATGGCAATCCTACGATATTGCATCTCGCGCACCTCTTGCCGCCGAACAGTCAAGGACAAATCTGTCAGCTGCTGAAACCGATGCCGGTGCATCACCTCACCTTACAGCTGGACACCTTCCTGAAGGCGCTCGACAGCGATCTGCTTCAGAAGGATACGCACTTCACCGTCGTGGACAGGGAAGAATCGGCGATCCTGGTAAGTGCGAGTTCCAAGAGCCGCGCGGAACAGGAAGAACGCTTGGAGGAATTGAGCGAGCTGGCCGCATCGGCCGGAGTCGCCGTGTTGGACCGTATCCACCAACGGACGCATGAGGACTACCAGCGGTTCCTATTGGGCCGAGGCAAGTTGAAGGAAGTGGTGATCAGAGCGTTGCAGCGCGGGGCGGATTTGCTGATCTTCGACCAGGATTTGGCGCCAGCCCAGGCCCGCGCGATCGCGGAGGTGACGGACATCAAGGTCATCGACCGAACCCAACTGATTCTGGACATTTTCGCCCGCCGCGCCCATACCAGGGAGGGGAAGGTTCAAGTCGAACTCGCCCAACTGCGCTATTTGTTGCCTCGGTTGTCGGGCAGCGGCGCCTCGTTGTCCCGGCTGGGCGGCGGCATCGGCAGCCGAGGGCCGGGAGAAACGAAACTCGAAACCGATCGGCGGCGAATTCGCGATCGCATCGCCCATTTGGAGCGCGAATTGGCACATATCGCCCGGAGTCTGGACCAGCGCCGGGCGAGGCGGATCAGGCATTCGCTCCCGATCGTCTCGATCGTCGGATACACGAACGCCGGTAAGTCGACGCTGCTGAATGCATTGACCGATAGTCAGGTGTCGGCTGAAGATCGTCTCTTCGAAACGCTGGATACCACCAGCCGCCGCCTGCGCTTTCCTGAAGACCGTGAGATCATTGTGACCGACACGGTCGGGTTTATCCGTGATCTTCCGAAAGACCTCGTCGGTGCATTCCGCACCACCTTGGAAGAACTGCGGGATGCCGACATGCTGCTGCACGTCGTAGACGCGACGGCGAAGGACATTGACCTGCAAATCAAGTCGGTGGAGGAAATTCTCACCACGCTCCAAGTCGATGGGATTCCCCGTGTACTCGTACTCAACAAGTGCGATCGGCTCTCGGCGCACGAGTCCCTGGTCCTGTGCGCGAGATACCGCGCGATCAGTATTTCAGCTCTTCGCAAAGACAGTTTGCGTCCGCTCACTGCGCATCTAGAGACCTTCCTGGCTGGTCGCGTCGCAGGCCCCGCCCAGACCGCCCAAGCGATTTCGCTTTCCCCGGCACTTGCATCTCGCCCGTGACCCCTGCACAATGACCGGCCGTACTCTGATCATGACGCCTGTTGCACGCCATCGGCCCAGCTGCGAATCGAGAAGCGCCCGTGCCGCCCGTATTTTCACGACGCTCCGTTCGGCAGCTCCACGGGTCAAGGTCGAATTGGACCATTCGAACGCTTGGGAATTGTTGGTGGCCACGATCCTTTCCGCGCAATGCACGGATCAACGAGTCAACCAGGTGACGCCGACGCTGTTCCGCCGCTATCGCACCCCGGCAGACTATGCCGTGGCCGAGCCGAAAGAGTTGGAAACACTTATCCGGTCGACCGGCTTCTACAAGGCCAAGGCCAAGAATCTCATCCGTTGTGCGCAAGCGGTGGTGGAGCGCTTCCGCGGTGAGGTTCCGGATGCGATGGAAACGCTCACATCCCTACCGGGCGTCGGACGCAAGACCGCCAACGTGGTTCTGGGCAATGTGTTCGGAAGGCCGGCGATCGTGGTCGATACCCATGTGAAACGGGTCGCTGGCCGTCTTGGTCTCACCACGCACACTGATCCGACGAAGATCGAACTCGATCTCCAGGCCCAATTTCCCCAGAAGAATTGGACTGAAGGCTCCCAACGTCTCTTGTTGCACGGCCGCTATGTCTGTCTGGCTCGCAAACCGAAATGCGGGGCCTGTGCAATCTACGGCGAATGCGAATGGAAGGGAAAACTACCGCGATGATTCGTAGCATGACCGGATATGGCAAGCGGGAAACGGCCGCCAAGGGTACGACCGTCATCGTCGAGTTGCGGTCGGTGAACCATCGGTTCCTCGAAGTTGCGGTCAAGCTGCCGCGTGCGCTCGCGCCGCTGGAAGATCAGGTTCGAAAGGCCGTGCAGCAGCGTTGTCTGCGGGGGCGGGTCGATGTGACGGTTTCGATCCAGAACGGGCGCGGCGGCGCCAAATCTATCGAGCTGGACGTGAATCTGGCGAAGCAGTATCACCAAGCCTTGAAGAAGCTGCAGAAGACGCTGGGTCTCAAGGGAGGAGTCGACCTGTCGGTCATGGCGGGGTTCCGAGATATCCTTGCCCTGACCGACCAACCGCTGCTCTCTGAGGATTGGGGGCCGACGGTGATCAAGACTGTCGCACAGGCGCTCGACGATCTCGAAAAAATGCGGATCAGAGAAGGACAAGCTCTGGCGAAAGACCTGCTCGGTCGCCTCAAAACTCTGGGGGAAGCCAAGGGAGCCGTGGCGCAACGGGCCCCGAAACTGGCGCAGGAAGCTTTCGACCGGATGAAGGAGCGTGTGCAGACCCTGGTGGGAAGCGAACCCCCGGACCTGCCGCGCTTGCACCAGGAACTGGCCGTCTATGCCGATCGCTCGGACATTTCGGAAGAATTGGTCAGACTTGAGTCACATATGCTACAGTTCGACCACTGCCTCAAAAGCAAGGAGTCCATCGGCAAGACGCTGGAGTTCCTGCTGCAGGAAATGGGGCGGGAAGTGAACACCATCGGATCGAAGGCCAACGATGCCGCCATTGCGGCCCTGGTCGTTCAGATGAAGGCGGAACTGGAAAAACTGCGGGAACAAGTTCAGAATGTCGAATAATCGGCCGTCTCGTCGCCTCGATCTGACACCATGAGCACAAACTCCAACGACAAACCCGCACAGGTCCGACGCGGGATTCTCTTCATCATCTCGGCTCCTTCGGGAACCGGGAAGACCACGCTGTGCAAACAGATCTCCGCCACCGTTCCGGGGCTGTGGCATTCCGTCTCCTATACGACGCGCAAGCCCCGTCCGGGTGAGGTAGACGGGCAGGAGTATTTCTTCACGGACGAAACCACGTTCCGGCACATGATCGACCGCAACGAGTTCGTCGAATGGGCGCATGTCTACGGCAATCTCTACGGCACGCCGCGCAAGGCGCTCACCGACAAGATGGAGCAGGGGATCGACGTCTTGCTGGAAATCGACGTGCAAGGCGCCAGGACGGTGAAGAAGAAGTTCGAGGACGCCGTCTATATTTTCATTCTCCCGCCGTCGTTCGACGTCCTGCGCACCAGACTCCAAACCCGCGCCGGCGATGCTCCCGATGAGATCCAGCGTCGCCTCCAAAAGGCCAAAGAGGAAGTGTGGAGCTACCGCGAGTATTACTACATCGTCCGCAACGATGACCTGAAACAATCGCTCAAGGAATTGGAGAGCATCTTTCTCGCCGAGCGGATCAAGACCAAGCGTCTGAACATGACTTGGCTGGAAGAAAAGTTCATTCTCGACAAAGAGGGTAAGCAGGCCGGCGCGCCGGCCCCCTCCCTAGCAAAGGAGTCCACGCAACATGGTTGACATGCTGTCATTGTTACCGGAATACACCATCAATCAATTTGATTCGCGGCACCGGTTGGTGATCGTCGCGGCCCAGCGGGCCAAGCACTTGATTCAAGGCGCCAAGGCGCACGGCGCGTCCCGCTTCAACAAGGAGACGACCGTCGCTCTGGACGAGGTGTTGCGCCAGGAAGTGAAATACCTCCGTGGAAAAGAAGCCCGTGATGCCCTGAAGGAGTCCAAGCGGGTGAAGGAAGGCGAGACCGAGCGGATGGCGATGATGACCGGTGAAGACGCGAAGGAGATCAAGAAAGAATTGAGCGTCTACGTCGACGACACCGCCAAGCCGGCCGCCGCGCCCGAAGCCGAGGAATAACGTCGAGCCGTGGAGCCTCCCCTCCCATCGCTCACCGGTATACGCCTGGTACTGGGCGTGACAGGGAGTATCGCGGCCTATAAGGCCGTGGGGTTGCTCCGCCTCCTCCGCCGCGAGGCCGCCGCCGTGTCCGTCGTGATGACGGCGGGGGCTCGCCGCTTCGTCACGCCACTGACGTTTGAAGTCCTCTCCGGTTCCCACGTCGCGACCGACCTGTTCGAAGCCCATCAAGAGATGTTGCACCTGACTTTGCCGCAGCAGGCCGATGCCATCCTCATTGCCCCTGCGACGGCCAATACGTTGGCCAAGGCGGCTCTCGGCTTGGCGGACGATCTTCTTTCGACCATGTTGCTCACCACCACATGCCCGGTCGTGATCGCGCCGGCCATGGACGGCGACATGTGGCACCATCCCACGGTCAGGGGCCATGTTGAGACACTCCGCAAACGGGGGGTCGTGATCGTGGATCCCGAGGAGGGCCCGCTGGCATCCGGCAAGGTCGGGACCGGCCGGCTTGCCGAAGAGACCAGGATTGTGGCTGCCGTTCAAGCCGCCGTCAGGCCCTCGCGAGACTGGTCCGGGCGTCGACTGCTGATCAGCGCCGGTCCGACGCAGGAAGCCATCGATCCCGTTCGATACATCTCCAACCGATCCTCGGGAAAAATGGGATACGCGCTTGCGGAGGCTGCGGTGAAGCGGGGTGCCTCCGTGGTCCTCGTGTCCGGTCCGACGGCCCTCCAGGTGCCGTCCGGGGTGGAATGCCTGCCGGTCGTCACGGCAGAAGACATGAAAAAGGCGGTTCTCAACCGGTTCGATTGGTGCGACACGGCGATCATGGCGGCGGCGGTTGCAGATTTTCGTCCCAGCCGACCGGCCGCGCAAAAAATCAAGAAACGCCGCGCCACCATGACCAACCTGCCCCTCGAACCGACCGACGATATCCTGAAGGAACTCGCCGACCGCCGAACCAACCAGACGCTGGTCGGCTTCGCTGCAGAAACAGAGGATCTCCTTGCCCATGCGCAGGAAAAGCTGCATGCTAAACGTGTCGACCTGATTGTCGCCAACGACGTTTCGGCCCCGGAGTCCGGGTTCGGGTCCGATACCAACCGGGTGTACCTGCTCGATCGCGCCGGTGGGAAGGTCGACGTGCCCCTGCTGTCCAAACGCAACGTGGCGGACCGGATTTTGACCCGCATTCTTGAATTGGGTTCCGAAAGCCGTCGACGCTCCGGTCCTCCGAGAAGGACGGGCCGGCGAAAGGACTGAATCGTGGCTGCCTCTCCCCGCACCAATGCCGAAACCGCCGCGGAAATCGACCGTCTGGCCACCGCGTTGGCCAAGGATCCCAAGTCCAAAGCCTTCATGCCTCTGGCCGAAGCCTATATCAAAGCGGGTATGTGGGCGGAAGCCTCCGTCGTGCTCGAAGACGGTCTCAAGGTCTATCCGGGATTCGTCACGGCCATGGCCGCGCTGGGGCGCGTCTACGATCAGTTGAACCAACCGGTCAAAGCCAAAGCCATCCTGGAGGAAGTCGTCAAACAGAGCCCGGACAATCTGCGAGCCCATCGCGTGCTGGCGAAATTGTATGCGGCGGAAGGGAAGGCCGACCTCGCGCTGCGTTCCTGTTCCGCGATCCTTGCCGTCAACGTCTACGACGAGGAAGCGCGTTCGATCAGGCGCGCCATCACCGGGGCCGCCGAGGATGACGACAGCCCCCGCGCGAAACGGGCGAAAAAACGTGCCGCGCTTGAAGCCAGATCTGAGCCCAAGGCTGAGGCCAAGATCGAATCCAGCGATGAGGCTGCACCTGCGCCTCTCGTCACCGCAGCCGCGCCGGTGCCGGACTCTTCCGCGCCGGCCCCAACCGTCCCTACCGAACCGCCCGTTCATCCGCAGGCCGCCACGATTGCACGACTGGAAGGCTGGCTCCGCATTATCCAGACGAAGCGCACCAACCCCTCGACCTCACTCTGACGAGTTCGTCCCCCGTCTCCCCGGTTCCATCCCGTTTGACCCTCCTGGGGCACCCTGTTACAATGCCGCCGCTGTCAGCATCCGGATCAGCTGCAGCCAATCGACAACCGGAACGTGCGACCGAGACATGCTGCGGCTTCTGGTGCTCCATGGCCCCAACCTGAATCTTCTGGGGACACGCGAACAATCGATCTACGGGACGACGTCCCTGGCGGCGATCGACGACATGATCGGCCGCTTGGCCCGTGAACGGGGCATCAGGGTTGAAGTGCGGCAGTCGAACCTGGAAGGGGAGCTGGTTACCTGGATCCAGGAGGCCAAGGGGCGGTTCGACGGCATCGTCATCAACCCCGCCGGGTATACCCACACGAGCGTGGCTATTCGCGATGCGATCGCCGCGGTCTCACTGCCCACGGTGGAGGTGCATTTGAGCAACATCCACCAACGGGAGGAGTTCCGGCATAAATCGTTCATCGCCGGTGTCGCGTTGGGCCAGATTGCCGGGTTCGGTCCACAGGGATACTTGCTGGCCATCGAGGGTTTGGCGGCACATTTGGCTCCGGCCGGATCGTCACGACGCACCGTTGCTGCGGCCCGCAAGAAGAAGCCTCGCGCATAAGATCGTTTCATCGTTGTATCAAGGAGTACTGTTGTGATCTCGACCGCAGATTTCCGTAACGGCAGCCGCCTGATGGTGGAGGGCCAACCGTTTTACATCGTGGAGTTCCAGCATGTGAAACCCGGGAAGGGTGGCGCGTTCGTGCGCACGAAGCTCAAGAGTTACTTGAACGGCAGCGTGCTGGATCGGACCTTCCGTTCAGGCGAGCGGTTTGATGAGCCGGATTTGGAAGAGCGCGACATGCAGTTCTTGTATGCCACCGGCGATTCCTATACGTTCATGGATACCGAAAGCTACGAACAATTCACGTATGAGAAGAAACAGTTGGGGGAAAACGCCGATCTCCTGAAAGAGAACATGATTGCGAAGATTCTCGTGTACGAGCATCGGCCCATCACCGTTGTACTGCCCACGTTCATCGAACTGAAGGTCGTGGATGCCGAACCGGGCGTGCGCGGCGATACCGCGTCCGGCGGCAGCAAGCCGGCGACGGTCGAGACCGGCGCGATCATCAAGGTTCCTCTCTACCTGGAAGTCGGGGAAACGATCCGTATCGACACCCGAACCAGAGCCTTCGTGGAGCGAGTGCGTTGAGCAAGGCACGAAAGAAGAGCGGAAAAGGCGGGGCACAGGGGAAACCGATCGTTCTGCCGAGCGCCTATGCGCCGCGTGGCGGCGAGGCCGACCATCTGCTGCTCCACCCCGACCATGCGACCCAGATCCAGCAGTTGGTCGATTTGCTCAAGCGAAACCATCTGACGGAGCTCGAAATCGAGCGGGGCGGGATCAGGGTCCGTGTGCGCCATGAACCGGTCGTGCGGTCGGCGCCTGTCCTCGCAGCGGAACCCGCGCATCCGACGGCGGCCCCGTCCGCCCATCCTTCGACACCGCAGGCACAGGTCCCGGCCGACCAGGCGGGACAGGTGACTATCACCTCGCCGATCGTCGGCACGTTCTACCGCTCGCCCTCGCCCGATGCAGATCCCTATGTCGAAGAAGGGGATTACGTGAAGAAGGGACAGGTCCTTTGCATCGTCGAGGCGATGAAGCTCATGAACGAAATCGAGTCGGAGGTCGACGGCAGGATCACGCGTATCCTTGCGGAAAGCACCAAACCCGTCGAGTACGGCCAGCCACTGTTCCTCATCGATCCGAACGCCACAGCCTAGCAGGATGCTGAAAGAACCCGGCAGTTCGTTGGCAATAATCTCCTAGCGTCATCACCCATCCCGGAGCCGCTTGTGTTCAAGAAAGTCCTGGTCGCGAATCGTGGAGAGATCGCCCTGCGGGTCATCCGGGCTTGCAAAGAACTCGGCATCAAGACGGTCGCGATCCATTCCGAAGCCGATGCCGCGGGTATGCACGTGCGCGCCGCCGACGAGCACATCTGCGTCGGCCCGCCGGAAGCCGCCCTGAGCTACCGCAACATCCCGAACGTCTTGAGCGCCGCCGAGGTGACCGGTGCGGACGCGATTCATCCGGGCTACGGTTTCTTGTCGGAGAACGCCCACTTTGCCGAGGTCTGCGAATCGATCGGCGTGAAGTTCATCGGGCCGACGTCCGAGAACATCGCCTTGATGGGGGATAAGTCCAAAGCGCGCGAGGTGGTCGCCAAACGCGGACTTCCGGTCACACCGGGCAGCCCCGGCGAGCTGCGCAGCGAACAAGACGCCCTGGAAGCGGCCAAGTCCATCGGTTTTCCCGTCATCATCAAGGCCTCGGCCGGGGGCGGCGGCCGTGGGATGCGGGTCGTCAACAAGGCGGAGGAGCTGGGCAGGGCCTTCCAAGCCGCGCAAGCCGAAGCCAAATCGACGTTCGGCCATGACGGCGTCTACCTGGAACGGTATTTTCTGGAACCGCGGCATATCGAAGTCCAGATCATCGCCGACAACCGCGGCCACGTGGTGCACCTGGGCGAACGGGATTGTTCGATCCAGCGCCGGCACCAGAAACTGGTGGAGGAAACGCCGTCTCCGGCGGTCGATGAACGGCTGCGACGGGAAATCGGACGGGTTGCGGTGGAAGCCGTGAAAGCCATTCATTACCGCAATGTCGGCACGGTCGAGTTCCTCCTCGACAAAGACCGCAATTTCTTCTTCATGGAAGTCAACACACGGATTCAGGTCGAGCATCCGATCACCGAGATGGTGACCGGGATCGATCTGATCAAGGAGCAGATCCGTATCGCAGCCGGCATGGCCCTGACCTTCAAACAGCCCGACATCAAGCTGAACGGGCACAGCTTCGAGTGCCGCATCAACGCCGAAGATCCCGAGAAGTTCACGCCTTGTCCCGGGCAAATCACGAAATATTCCGCACCGGGCGGGTTCGGTGTGCGAGTGGATTCCGCGATGGAACCCAACGCGCTCGTCGTGCCGCACTACGATTCCATGATCGCCAAACTGATCACGCACGGCCGCGACAGACAGGAAGCCATGGCACGCATGCGCCGCGCGTTGAACGAGTTCGTGATCGAAGGGATCAAGACCACGATTCCGTTGCACAAGCGCATTTTCAGCGACCCGGACTTTCAGAAAGGGTACGTGTCGACGACCTTTCTCGAGCGGTTCCTCGCCAACCAATCTTCGTAACGGGTCCTCCGATCCGGATGAGTGCCACGACCCCAGCGTCTCGAACCGAATTGTTGAAGGGGCTCTACCTCCTTCTCGATCCTTCGATCCGTCCGGATCGACCGCTCCCGGATCTCCTGAAGACGTCGGCGGATCAGGGGGTTAGACTGTTCCAGTATCGGGATAAGCAGGCGACGATGAAGGATGCCTATCGGCAAGCCCTCGAGCTGCGCCGGGCTGCGGCGGAGACCGGGAGCCTATTGATCATCAACGATCGGTGCGATCTGGCTCTGGCGGTCGACGCCGACGGCGTCCACGTGGGACAGGACGACCTGCCGGTGGAGCAGGCGCGCAAGCTGCTTGGGCCGAGGAAGATCGTCGGGTTGTCGACCCACAACGCCGAGCAGGTCCGGGCGGCGGTCGTCGCAAGACCCGATTACATCGGCTTCGGGCCGATCTTTTCCACCTCGACCAAGACGGACCACGACCCGCTGGTAGGGATCGACGGACTTCGGGACGCCCGTCAGCTGACCGAACTGCCGATCTTCGCGATCGGCGGGATCACGTTGAAGGACGTACCTGGATTGCTCGCCGCCGGGGCCACCGGCGTAGCCGTGGTCTCTGCGATTCTGGCTGCGCCCGACGTGGGGCAGGCCTTGCGCGGGTTTCTCACTGCGCTCCGATAAGGCGGTCGGCCAATTCACGGATGGGTTCGCTCTTCGCCAACTCCTCGATTCGCTCGTTCCACCGAGATTCCATCTCCGGCTGATAGGGGACAGGCCCGAACACCGGCACTCCAGCCTGAGTTCGGAGCAACTCTACCGTCGATTGTTGTTGAGCGAGTTCGGCGGCGGTCTGAACCGGACAGGGTACAGTGAGGACCAACCCAGCCACCCGGCATCTAGCCTGCGCCAGAGCTTCGAGGGTCAGCAGCGCATGGTTCACCCCACCCAGCCTCGCCGGTCCGATCACCACCACCGGCAGATCAAGTGCCAGGATCAGCTCACGCATCGACCAATCGGAGCCGATCGGGACAAGGAGGCCCCCGGCTCCTTCTACCAGGACGGGGCGGTACCGCTCCGTCAGGCGGTGAAATGCTTGGATGATCCGGGTGAGCTCGATGGTCGTACGGCAACGCTTCGCGGCATCATAGGGCGCGAGTGGATCGGAGAATCGATAGGGAGCCATCTCATCCAGGGGCTCAGGCATCCCGGCTGCGACCCGGAGCCTGGCCGCGTCACTTGTGGACTCCGTTTCCCGTGCCACGCCGGTTTCAATCGGCTTCATCGCGCCGGGTGCGACCCCGTTCAGGCGGAAACGTCGGAGGAGTGCCGCCGTGACGACGGTTTTGCCGATGCCCGTATCGGTTCCGGTGATGAAGAGGCCCCTGACCATGGCAGTCCTCTACTCAGACGATTCGGCTGTCCAGGTTCCAGATTTGCCCCGAGACACCGGTGAGTTGGGTGAGCGAGCAGATGGTCTGCGCGACCTCCTCCAGGGGGGAGGGACGACCCAGCAGGTGGTCGTCGAACGTCCCTTCGCCCGGCATGGCCTCACCGGCAAGCCGCGTCGCCTTCCATCCGGGGTAGACCAGGTTGACCCGAATATTCATGGAGGCCCATTCTCGTGCCGCGCTCCGAACAAGGCCGATGAGACCGGCTTTCGACGCAGCATAGGCCGCTTGACCCGCAGTCCCCCGGGATCCGGCATAGGACCCGACCACGAGCACACTTCCTCCGCCCTGGGTACTCATGAGATCGGCGACCGCCCGTACAGAGTGAAAGGCTCCCGTGAGGTTTGTCTCGATGATCCGTTCCCATTCCCGTTCCGGATGGCGGAGGACCAAATGGCTGCCGGCCGTTCCGGCATTGCACACCGCCGCAACCAGGGGAGGGCATTCGCCCGAGAGACTGTGAACCATTGCCCGAACTTGTTCGCTCGATCGAATGTCGGCTTGATAGAGTGAGCCGTCCGCGCCTTCGCGGCGCACCGCATCGAGTGTCAGCAGGGCCTCGGCACGCCGTTGCCCATAGTGGATGCCGATCCACCAGCCTTCCCTGGCGAAGGCGACACAGATCGCACGACCGATCCCCCCGGACGCGCCGGTCACGAGTACGGTTGGACGGTTGTATGCGGTGTCTGGAACGGTGTGCTCGGCAAACGACATAAGGATGGGCGAATTATGGGTGGCAGCGCATCAGAAGGCAAGCCGCGTCAGGCGGCTTGCCGGTCATACTGGAGTGTGTTACCGTGCCGATTGATTGAGGAGGAGACCAGTGATCACTCATACACGTTCAGCCTGGGCCATGTGCGGTCTTGTCTTGGCGATGTCCGTCGAGCCGATGGGCCTGAACCAGGCTGCCGCGGAGGGAACGGATTCCATCGCCCAATCCGCCGATTACTTCCCCGACAGCATCGGCACCCGGTGGCAATACCGGGGACAGATCTCCGAAGGACCGCTCCAGACCATCGAGAACAAGTTCTTTACCAATGTGTCGACTGTCACCGGTACGCGGACGCTGAAGGGCGGACCCACCGTGACCGTGTTTCACGACACGAACCCCGGCAATCATGGTCCGTCCGATTCCTTTTACCGGCGCGACGCGGCCGGCATCGTGTACTACGGGTCCGAGCCGGGCACTCCGCTGGAGAGGCAGCTCGTGCCCTATCAGATCATCCGCTTCCCGATGCGAGTCTCGCAGTCCTTCCAGCAGTTCAACCGCACCGGCATCGATTTCGGCAGCGACATGGATGGCGACGGCACCAACGAACACGCGGACGTCCAGGGAAATTCCACGGTGGTTGGGCAGGAAGCGGTTACGGTTCCGGCCGGGACCTATCCGGACGCCGTGAAGGTGGAGGCGCGGATGACGCTGCGGATTCATTTGTCTTCCAGCCGCAAGACCGCCGTGGGCACGGACGTGATGACGGCCTGGTTTGCCCGGGGCGTGGGGCTCGTGAAATACGCGGAGCGGCAGGAGCTGGTGGCAATGAAGGAAGATCGCGCAAACGTGACCGAGATCTCGGAGGAGCTGGAGGAAGTCGACGTGAAATCCGCCCCCGCCTCACAGGGACGGGGTGAATCCTCGTCGGAGGGTATTTTCGCTGATTACGCGCGCGACCATGAACTGCTTCAGGTAGTCTTCACCGCCGGCCTTCGCCCCCACGCCAGATAAGCGGTGCCCGCCGAATGGCTGGCGCCCGACCAGCGCGCCGGTGATCGATCGGTTCAGGTAGAGGTTCCCCACGTCGAAAGTCCGCCGCACGAGTTCCAACGCGTGCGGACTCCGCGAGTAGAGCCCTCCCGTCAGTGCGTAGGCGGTGCCGTTGGCGATCGTGACCGCCGCCTCGATCGACTTTGTCCGCATCACGGAGAGGACCGGCCCGAAGATTTCTTCCTGCGCCAGCCGGTGTCTCGCCTCGATTTCGCCGAACACCACCGGACCGACGCAGTACCCGGGCCCTTCGCCGGACCGATCCACCAAGACCCGGCCTTCTTGCCGGCCCAGCTCGATATAGTGCTTCACCCGCGCGGCCGCCTTCGCGTCGATGAGCGGCCCCACCTGAGTGCCGGGCTCCTCGGCCGCCCCGATGCGCAAACTGTGCACGGCCTCCACCAGCCGCTCGGTAAACGCATCATAGATCGAATCCAGGACGACGACGCGTGAACAGGCCGAGCACTTTTGCCCCGCATAGCCGGTGAAGGAAGCGACGACGCCCAAGACCGCCTCGTCGAGATCGGCCGTGTCGTCCACGATGATGGCGTTCTTGCCGCCCATCTCGGCGATGACCCGTTTCACGAAACGATCCTGGACCTGAGGCGCGGCTGCGGTCTGGAGGATCCAGCGGCCGGCATCCTTCGATCCGGTGAAGGCGATCGTCGCCACTGCCTGGGCAGTCACCAGGGCCCGGCCGAGATCGGGACCTCCCGGTACCCATTGCAACACACCCCGCGGAACTCCGGCATCGTGAAACAATTCCGCCAGATGATAGCCCACAGCGGTTGAACGTTCGGATGGTTTGAACAAGACCGTATTCCCGGTGACCAGCGCCGCTGCCACCATTCCCATGGGTATGGCGAGCGGGAAATTCCAGGGCGCGATCACGGCGGTCAAGCCGCGTGGATTCCAGATGAGGTCGTTCTGTTCGCCGGGATACCGCCCCAGACGCTGCGGGCGGGCGAATCGCTCCATCTGCACGGCGTAGTAATCGAGAAAATCAATCGCCTCGGCAAGGTCCGCGTCGGCTTCCCGCCAGGGTTTCCCTTCCTCGAATACTTCCCAGGCCGCCGTTTCCCATCGCCGATCCCGGAGTAGGGTTGCGGCGCGCTTCACAATGGCGATCCGGTCGTCGGCCGGCCGGTCGGCCCAGTCGCGCGCGTGGGCCTCGGTCCGTTCAATCAAGCGTGACACGTCGTCCGGGACATAGCAGGCAGAGATCGCGATGGTTTGTGTGGGCTCGCTGGGATTGACGGTTGAAGCATCCGGGCCTGTCGGGCGAACGGCATCCGTGGTCTGATCGATCCTCCGGCCGAGCTGAGGCCGCACCAGGTCCAAGGCCTCGCGCATGGCTGCACGGGCTTCCTGCCGCGAGAAATCCGCTGCCGGTTCATTTCGGATCGTGGCGGGGCCAACGTTCCGATCCATGTCGAACTGGTCATCGCCGGCCTCGGACATGGGAGGAGAACTCACCGGTCTGGACAAAAGCGTTGCCAGGGGTTGTGATTCCACGTACTCCTTCCGCAGGAACGACTCGTTCGACGTGTTCTCCAGCAGCCGCCTCACGAGGTAGGCCATACCAGGAAGAAGTTCGCCAACCGGCGCATAGAGCCGAAGGCGGCGTCCCCAACCGGTGATGGCATGTTGAAACGGCTCGGCCATGCCGAAAATCATCTGGTACTCCCAGGCGTCGGGCGGGAGCTTCAGTCGTTCGGCGACCGCTTCGATCACGGCGAGGCTGCGCAGATTGTGGGTGCCAAAGGCGGGGCGCAGGATTCGAGCATGGTCGAGCAACACCTGCACCAAGGCTTCATAGTTGAGGTCGGTGTCCGCCTTCCGCTCGAAGAGGGGCGTGGGCCAGCCGCGCTGCCGATAGCGTACCGTATCAGAATCCCAATAGGCTCCCTTCACCAGGCGGATGGTTATCGGCGCACCGCGGCGCCGGCACCAGGCGATCAAGTCCTTCACGTCCGCTTCCGTGTCCATACGGTAGCCCTGCAAGGCGATACCGGCATAGGGAAACGCGCGATAGGCGTCTTCCTCAAAGAGCCGACGGAAGATGGAGAGGATCAGATCCTTGGTGTCGGCCTGCTCCATATCGAAGACCAACGAGGCAGGAAGGGTGATCGCGCGGTCGAGGAGAGGACGCAGCCGAGCGGCAACCGCGCGATAGCTGCCCTCAGGATCGATCGGATCGAGCTGTGAATAGAGGGCGGAGACCTTGATCGAGAGTTGCACTCGGGGGAGCGGCCCCAGGTGATCATGCTCGAGCAGCGGGGATTCCGGCCAGAGGCGGCAGGCGTCGGTCAATTGCTGGATGGCGTCGAGACAATGGGACGCGTAGCGATCGGCTTCGCGCTCACTTACCGTGGCCTCGCCCAACAGATCGACCGAAAAGGCCCGTCCGCTGTCCCAGAGTGTCCGCAAGGCCGGGAGCGCCGACGCCACCTTGTCTCCCGCGATGAAGGTGCGGGCCATCTGCTCGACCTGGTGACGTATCGTCTTGCCGGTCAGGTTGGCGCCGAGAGTCGTGGCGGCGAGCGCCTTGATTCCCCAGTGCAGGCCGAAGATATCCCGGCTCACATCGCCGAAGTATTCCTCCGCCAAACGCACGACCCTGGCATCGTCCGGCACGGCCGGCAGTACGTCGATGAAGCGAAAAAGCTGCGCCTTGAAGGCCGGATCCTTCATCGCCATGTTGATGGCGGCTTGCGACCACCATCGGCTGTCGAATAGACCGGGCGAACGCCCGGCGGAGCGGCGGGCCAATTCCTCGCCAATGGCTCGAATACGGGTTTCGAGGAGGGGGGCATCCATCCGTCACCTCGATCGGGGTGAAAGAGCGTTATCGTCAGTATACACCGGCGGTTCCTACTTGAAAATTTGCTTCCGATTCCGTTAGCATGCGCCCCGTTTATCATCAACGCGAGAACAGGAGCCCCATGCGCTGTTCACGCCCCGCACGAGTACGAGTAAAGGAGTGTGATGATCGCCCCGACCGTTTCGACCGACGCCACTGGTTCGACCGTCTGCTGGAGTACGACCATCGCGTTCATCTTCACGACGCTGGCCACTTTCCTGGGTATTCCGCTCTTTTGGTATTATTACGGCTACACCGCATTTGACTGGACCCTGATGGGGATCCTCTACATCGTTACCGGGATGGGCATCACGGTGGGTTACCATCGGATGATTTCCCATAAGAGCTTTGAAAGCCATCCGGCGGTGAAGTTCGTCCTCCTCATCATGGGTGGGTGGGCATTGCAAAACTCGGCCTTGATCTGGTGCGCCGACCACATTCGCCATCACGCCCATACGGACGAGGACGCTGACCCCTACAATGCCTCGAAAGGATTCTGGTACAGCCATATCGGCTGGCTGTTTATGGATACCCCGTACCGCGAGGACCGATTTGCGGAGAAGCTCAGGAAAGACCGGATGATCATGTGGCAGCATCGGTACTATTGGCCCATCGTGGCCTCCGGCCTGTTCCTCCCGTTCGTCCTCGGTTATCTTGTGAACGGCGGTGTGGTCGGGGGGGTGAGTTGTTTCCTGCTGGCCGGCGTGCTTCGCACCGCGTTGGTCCTCAATTCCACGTTTACGATCAATTCCCTCTGCCACATGGTCGGAACCCAGCCGCACGGCAAGCAGGACAGCAGCCGGGACAGCTGGTTGATCTCCTTCATCAGTTTCGGCGAGGGTTATCACAACTATCACCACACCTATTCGCACGACTATCGTAACGGCCCGAAGTGGTACAACTTCGATCCGTCCAAGTGGCTGATCTATTCCCTCTCGCTGGTCGGATTGACCTACAACCTGTACCGCGAAAAAGTGTGAGCGTGGACCGCGGGCCTTTCGGCTCCGCGGTCTCCTCTTGTGCCTAGCCCCTTCCTGCGTCTCCTGGCCCATTTCTTTTCCCCGCCGCGATGGCATAAGATGACGGCAGACCGTTGAATTCGTTGGCCGAATGGGGCCATTTGAGGAGGCGAAGACATGGCAGAGCAGGCAGGAGGCGTCCCTCATCAGGATGAGGCGGCCGCCAGACCGAATATCATTCCCGGAGTCAAGCACGTCATCGCCGTCAGCAGCGGCAAGGGCGGCGTCGGCAAATCGACCGTCTCGGTGAACCTGGCGGTGGCCCTCAGCCTGACCGGCGCGAAGGTAGGATTGCTCGACGCGGACATCTACGGTCCGAACATTCCTATGATGATGGGGGTGGAGAAGACCCCGGAGCAGAAAGACGGCAAGATCACCCCGGCCGAAAGCCATGGGGTCAAGCTGATCTCGATGGGCTTTTTCGTTCCGGAAGAGACGGCGGTTGTCTGGCGTGGACCGATGGTCCATACGGCGATTCAGCAATTGTTCCGGGATGTCCTGTGGGGTGAGCTGGACTACCTGGTGATCGACTTGCCGCCCGGAACCGGCGACGCGCAACTGACGTTGTCGCAACTGGTGCCGCTGGCCGGCGCCGTGACGGTCACTACCCCCCAGGAGGTGGCGCTGCACGATGTCCGCAAGGGCATGATGATGTTCCAGAAGGTGAATGTGCCGCTGCTCGGCATCGTGGAGAACATGAGTTACTTCGTCTGCGGACATTGCGGCGAACGGACTGAAATTTTCTCGCACGGCGGCGGGGAGCGGGCGGCGGAGAAACTCGGCATCCCGTTTCTCGGGCGCATTCCGATCGACCCGGCGATTCGCGACGGCGGTGATACGGGCAACCCGATCGTGATCGCCAATCCTGACTCACCCCAGGCCAAGGCGTTCCGGGAGATTGCGGAAAAGATCGCCGCCCGTCTTCAGGGCGGAGAGGGGGGCGAGAAGAAGGGCCGAATCGAGAGTCTCTTGCAGAAGATCAAACGTCCGGCGTCCGGGAATTGAGCCGCGCCGAACCGTCGTAGGAACGCAGTCAGATAGGGAGGAATTATGGGCGAGTTTGTCAGAGTGGCCGGCACGGCCGATGTGAAGCCGGGAAGCGGCATCGTGGCCGAAGTGAACGGGAAGGCCATCGCGGTCTTCAATCTCGGCGATGCATTTTACGCCATCGATAACACCTGCACGCACCGCGGTGGTCCGCTCGGAGAGGGTGACGTCGAGGGTGACGTGGTGTCCTGTCCCTGGCACGGGTGGCAATTCAACATCAAGACGGGCGCCTGCCCCACGAACCCGTCCGCCAAGGTCACCGTCTACGAAACGAAAGTGGAAGGCACCGACATTAAGGTCCGACTCTAGGAGGGAGGTTCCCATGGCCGTCGCCGGCTTGACCCCGCAGCACATCGAAATCGCCGAGACCTTCGTCCGGCTCTACGTGTTCCTGACGCAATATATCGACCGATGCGAGGACGAGGCCAGTCGTAAGGAGTATCCGGAAGAAGAACTCCAGAAGCACCTGAGCGAGACGCGGGCAAAGCTTCTGGACATTTTGAAGGTGAATCCGGTGGTGAAGGGCAAGGTCGAGAAGGAATGCGAGCGTGTCCTGACGCTCGGCGCGAAGTCTTTGAAGGGTGGGACGGAGAAGGTCGCGGCGCTCGACGTGCTCGGCGCGGAACGGGTCGTGCTTAAGAACAAAACGATCGCGCTCAGCGATCTCTTGGCCGTCTATCGCGCGCTCTGATTCCCATGCCGGACCCTGCCGGAGATAAGCACCAACTCGCGGGCTTCGATGAACAAGCCCGCGGGTTCAACCGGCCGGTGGAGTTTCTCGCTACGTCTTCCGGCTACCAGGCCGTGCTGCGTTACGAGCGAAAACGTGCGGCCTCGCCCGACGCACCGACGCCCACGGAAGCCCTCGGCCTTCTGATCACGACACTGCATGGTGAAGGCTACCGTCAGCTCCGGAGTCAGCAAAGCTTTCGGAACGGCACCTACCTCGGCTCGCAAGAACCCTGGATCGAGTACCCCGATCCGGCCGAACCGGAATCGCGTGGTCTCCTCGCCGTCATCAAGGGCTGGTTTGGGTGACGTTCGAAAGCCACGTTTGATTGACAGTCGACTGCTGCCGTCCTATAGTCCCATTCAGCATCGCGTTCAACTCAAAGTTGTCGGTGTCGTGATGACTGATGACGCCACGGGGTGAGTCTCCAATGTGGATGCGAGTGCTTGTTCCTTGTGTGGCCTTCAGCGTCGTCGCCTTATCGGCTGAGGCAAAGGTCTACCAGTGTGCCGGAAAAAGCGGTACGCCGGTGCTGACCGACCGCCCGGGCGGGTTGGAAGGTTGTGTCCCGATCGAGACCCTCGCCCCGACGATCCCGTCCGGCTTCATCGCGCCGCCTGAATCAGCGACGGTTGCAGCCCAGCCGGAACCCGCCCTGACCATGACCCCACCGGCTTCCTACACGGGCCCGATCGATCACCTGCCTCCACCTGCCGCCTCAGCACAGCCCCCGGCTCAGGAGCATCACGACTCCGGTCCATGTTCTCCGCGTGTCAATCCCTTGAATCCCTTTGCCGGGGTCAATTGTTCTCCGGGCAAGGATACTTTGACCCCGCCGAAGAAGCCCTAGCCCTTCCTGCTCCGCTGCCTGTTTGATTGACTCTCCCCTGAGCCCTTCATATAATGCCAAAAAGTTTCGTTTGACCTGATCCGACAAGCACTTATGCCGGCTTTCTCCTCCGACTCCGTCACCCGCACCCTGCAGAATTTGCGCAGCGCGTTCACCCATGCCTTTGCCGTCCCTGCGGAACGAGCGGAATCGACGGAAGAACAGCGCCTCATCGAGAGAATCGCAGGGGCGGTGGTGTCACGGGGCATGGCGGCACCGGCGGTGCTCTTTCTCGACTCGATGGGCCCCATGAACTTTCTCGGCAGTCAGGCACTCCACTTTCTGACCCCCATTCTGGATTGCGCCTTCGATACGGGCGACCTTGAACGGATCGCGCGCTTGCTCGAGCGCCGCAACGCCGTGACTCGCCTTGCCGCGGCAATCGAAGCCCGTTCGACCGGCGGGGGAGCCTCCGCGCAATGACCGACGCGGGCCACGCGGGAGCGACGCCGACCGGCGGCCGTCCCCTCAACGTCATCGTCGCGACCGACTGCGGCAGCACCACCACCAAGGCCATCCTGATCGAAAAGGTTGGGAACGAATACCGTCAAACCTATCGCGGTGAAGCGCCGACGACAGTCGAGGCTCCGTTCGAGGACGTGACCAGGGGCGTGCTCAACGCAATCGCCGAGATCGAAGAACTGTCTGGTCGCAGGATCCTGGACGGGGATGGGATCATCACTCCCAATCACGCCGCTCAGGGCGATCCCAAGACCGGGGTCGACATTTACATTTCAACCAGCAGCGCGGGCGGCGGTTTGCAAATGATGGTCACCGGCGTGGTGCAGAACATGACCGGAGAGAGCGCGCAACGGGCGGCCCTCGGCGCCGGCGCGATCGTCATCGATGTCCTCGCGTCGAACGACGGCCGGCTCCCCTATGAAAAGATCGAGCGCATCCGCACGATGCGGCCGGACATGATCCTCATGTCGGGCGGCACCGACGGCGGTGCGGTGACCCACGTCGTGGAAATGGCCGAATATGTGGCGGCAGCCGAGCCTCGTCCTCGCTTCGGGAGTACGTTCCAACTGCCCTTGATTTACGCGGGCAACAAAGACGCCCAACCGCAGGTGAAGAAAATTCTCGGCGAAAAGACGGCGCTGGTCGTCACGGACAACATCCGGCCGGTGCTCGAACGGGAGAATCTCGGTCCCGCTCGGGACAAGATCCATGATCTCTTCCTCGAACACGTGATGCAGCAGGCGCCGGGCTACAAGAAGTTGATCGACATGGCCGGGGCGCCGATCATGCCGACCCCGGCCGCAGTCGGCGTCATCATGGAAACGATCGCCAAGCGCGAAGGGATCAACCTCATCGGCGTCGATATCGGCGGCGCGACCACCGATGTGTTCTCGGTCTTCAACGGGATCTTTAATCGCACGGTCAGCGCCAATCTAGGCATGTCCTACAGTATTTCGAACGTGCTGGCCGAAGCCGGGCTTGCGAACATCATGCGCTGGGTCCCCTTCACGATCGACGAACAGACGCTGCGCAATCGGATCAAAAACAAGATGGTGCGGCCGACCACGATTCCCCAAACGCTGGACGAACTGCAGATCGAACATGCAATCGCGCGGGAAGCCTTGCGGCTGGCGCTGATCCATCACAAATCCCTCGCGACCGGGCTCAAAGGCGTGCAGCAGGAACGGACCATTTCCGACGTGTTCGAGCAGCAGACGAGCGGGAAGACCCTGATCGATCTGGCCAAGCTCAACCTGATCGTCGGCAGCGGCGGGATCCTGTCGCACGCGCCGCGCCGAGTGCAATCGATGCTGATGATGGTCGATGCCTATGAGCCGCTTGGCTTCACCACGCTATCGGTCGACAGCATCTTCATGATGCCGCACCTCGGCGTGTTGTCCACGATCAACGAACAGGCCGCGACGGACGTGTTCGTGCGGGATTGCATGATCTACCTCGGCACCTGCATCGCGCCGACCGGCCCGGGAAAGGACGGGGAGCGTTGCGTCGATTACGAGTTGGCCGTCGCCGGTGGGGCTCAGGAAAGGGGCACGCTGCATTTCGGCGACCTCAAACTTATTCCGCTGGCCCGGGAACAGGAGGCGACAATCACGCTGCATCCGGCCAAGCAAGTGGACGTCGGGAGCGGAGCGGGACAACCGATCACCAAAACGGTGCAGGGTGGAGTCGTGGGCTTGATGCTCGACGCCCGGGGTCGTCCGTTACAGTTGCCGGCCGATCAAGCTGCGCGCATCGCCGCGCTCACGAAATGGTTCAATGCGGTTGATCTGTATCCCAAGGCGACTCCCGAAGTTGCTCACAATGCCCTGTAGCAAGGCTGCAGGGCGTGAGAACCTCGAGGCGTACTCAGAGGATCGTACCTCGAGGAGCGCGAGGCGACGAATAAGTCCACTCAAATCTGCGCACGGGCGCGAGAAGGTGAACGCCCAGTGTCTTGCGAGTAACCGAGAACGCAGCTAGAGGATATTGTCAGCAACCGATATGGCGCACTCCTACACTCCAGGCTTAACCGTCACCGACCGCACCACCGTCTTGCGGAGGCGGATCCTTCCGCTGCCCGGCGCGGTGCTGGTCAAGGTCGGCGATGTGGTCCGAGCTGATACCCCGGTCGCGCGCGCGGAGTTACCGGGCAAGGTCCTGCCGATGAATCTCGCCAATCAACTCGGGATCTCGCCCGATGAGATCAAGGAATACTTGGTCAAAAAAGAAGGCGATCACATTCACAAGGACGACATCCTGGCTGAGAACAAGCCGCTGATTAAGTGGTTCAAGACCGAAGTCCGATCGCCGATCACGGGCAAGGTCGAATCGATTTCCACCATCACCGGCCAAGTCTTGCTGCGTGAACCGCCGCGTATCCTCGAGATTCGCGCCTATGTCGACGGCCGCGTCACCGAGGTTTATCCGCAGCAGGGCGTGACGGTTGAAACGACTTGCAGCCTCGTCCAGGGCATTTTCGGCATCGGAGGCGAAACCAACGGCGAACTCATGATGGGTGTCTCAACCCCGGACCAGCCCCTGACGCCCGAGCAGCTCAGGCCGGACATGAAGGGCAAGATCGTGGTCGGCGGGAGTTTCATGGCGGCTGCGACGATGATGAAGGCGAAGGAACTCGGCATCCTGGGTCTGGTGGTCGGAGGCATCCACGACAAGGATCTCCGCGCGCTCCTCGGGTACGATTTGGGCGTCGCCATCACCGGCACGGAGCAGGTGGGGTTTACCTTGATTCTCACGGAGGGCTTCGGCACGATCCCGATGGCAGCGAAGACGTTCGCGCTCTTGTCCGCTCGTCAGGGCAAAGCCGCGTCGATTTCCGGTGCCACGCAAATTCGAGCCGGGGTCATTAGGCCGGAGATCATCATTCCCCAGCCTGCAGTGTCCGACGAAGGCAATGCCCTTCGACCGCAGCGGGAAGGCATCCAGGTCGGCGACCCGGTGCGGATCATCCGGGATCCATGGTTCGGCCGGATCGGCGAAGTGGCGGGCTTGCCATCCGAACTGCGCAAGATTCCCACGGAAAGCGAAGTGCGCGTATTGGAGGTTCGATTTCCGGACGGCCGCACCGCCGTCATACCGCGAGCCAACATTGAAGTCATCGAGGGGGCTTGAGCGTGACACGGGGTTCGTCAAACGTGAGACGAAAGACGTCGGGCGCAACACGACGGACCGGGTGGTCTCGGTTCTTGTGTATCCTTCTCGGTCTTGGGGCGTGCGCTGAGATCGGACTGACAGCATCTGCGGCGCAGGCAGCCATCGCTCCGCCTCAACAACTGCGCGTCATCGATACCCCGAGCGATGAAGGTCAGAGCCTGAGCGTCCTCTGGGCTCCGGCGGCGGGAGAATCGGCGTCAGACCGTTATCAGGTGTTGATCGCAGAAGGTCCTGCGCCGACTGATCCGGCTGCCTGGAAAGTCGCGGCGGAGTTCCCCGCCAATACCCACTACGTGCGGAACGTGAAGAGCGCCTGGTGGACCAGGGCTGGATCGCCCGAGGAGCACCTGGCCCTGATCAAGAACGGCAAGGGCGTGGAGCTCAAACGAGATACCACCTACGCCGTCACCGTGGCGCTGGTCCATGAGCAGGAGCGCGCGATCGCGCCGCCGGTCACCGCCGCAGCCGAAGCCAACTGGATGAACTGGAACCAGTTGAACAATTTGCTGCTGGCCCTGTTATTCGGCGCGATCGTGTTTTATGCGATCAACCTGGCCAAGCGGAAGGACATCTTTCTCCGCCGCATTCCCGGACTCGACGCCGTGGACGAAGCGATCGGCCGGGCCACGGAGTTGGGCAAGCCGGTCTTGTATATGACCGGCGCGCACGACATGAACGATCCCTCCACGATCGCCGCGGCCGTGATTCTCGGGCGCGTCGCCAAACGGGCCGCTTCCTATGAAACCGAACTGCTTGTCCCGCACCGCGAACCGATCACGATGGCGGTCTGCCAGGAAATTACCAAACAGGCGTATCTCGAGGCGGGTAAACCGGATCTATTCAAGGACGACGCCAACTTCTTCATTACCAGCGACCAGTTCAGCTATACGGCCGCGGTGGACGGCATCATGCTCCGCCGAAAGCCAGCCGCGAATTTCTTCATGGGCTCCTACTTCGCCGAATCGCTGCTGTTGACGGAAACCGGCGCCAGCACGGGGGCGATTCAAATCGCCGGAACCGATTCAGACCACCAGTTGCCGTTCTTCGTCACGACCTGCGACTACACGCTGATCGGTGAGGAACTCTATGCGGCCAGCGCCTACCTTTCGAAGGAACCGATCCAAATCGGCACGCTGCGCGGTCAGGATATCGGGAAAGCATTCATCCTTTGCGTGATCGGGATCGGGACGGCGCTGGCGACATTGACCGTCGTCACGGGCGCGACTTGGCCGCAGTATCTCTTGGACATCTTCAAGGATCTGAAATGATCTTCCTTCGACGACAACTCCCGCTGCTCATCACCATGATCACCGGGCTCCTGTTCGCCGCCCAGTATTATGTGCCGCATCCGGCTTCGGAACAGCTCCTCACCTCGGTCACGAAGTGGCTGCAGATCATCGGAGGCTTCGCCTTGGTGTTGGGCGTCACCAGCCTCTTCCATCTCCACGCGGCCAAAATTCGGAGGAAGGAAGCAGGGTGGGGCTACAGCCTGGTCCTGTACGTCGGCATGCTCGGCACCATCACGGTCGGACTCCTGAGCGGCGGGAAGGAAAGTGTCGAGGGCGTAATGACGGCCTTCGGGTGGGTCTATTCCTTCATGCTGGTCCCGCTGCAAGGCACCATGTTCGCCATCCTGGCGTTTTTCATCGCGTCTGCGGCCTACCGGTCATTCCGCGCCCGCAGCCGCGAAGCCGCCGTCCTGTTGGTGGCAGCGGTGATCGTCATGATGGGGCGCGTGCCCCTCGGCGAATACATCCTTCCGATCAGCGGCGACATCTCCGGCTGGATTTTGAACGTCCTGAACGCCGCTGTCCGCCGCGCGATTCTCATCGGCGTGAGCCTCGGCGCCGTGGCCCTCTCCTTCAAGATCATCTTCGGCGTGGAGCGCTCCTATTTGGGCGGAGGCAAGGAGTAACGTGAGACGTCGTTTGTCCGTCGTGAAGCGGGCTTTCAGGGCGAGATACGCTTCACGCTTCACGAGGCCTGCACAATGACGCTGGCCGAGCGCATGCTCCGCATCGACCGCCGGATTATCTTCCTGGTGATCGGGCTCTGCACCCTCGTGCCGCTGCTCTTTCCGGTCGGGCTGCCGATCAAGATCTCCGCGGAGGTGCGAGGGGTCTACGATTACATTGAGGCGCTGCCTGAACGTTCCGTGTTCCTGCTCTCGCTCGATTTCGACCCGGCGTCGAAACCCGAACTCTACCCGCAAGCAGTGGCGATCCTGCGGCATGCCTTCAAGAAAAACCTCCGCGTCGTGGCGATGACCCTGTGGGTCTCCGGCACCGGGTTGGCGGATCAGATCCTGACGCAGGCGGCGATGGAAGCAGGCAAAGAAAACGGGAAGGACTACGTGTTCCTGGGGTGGAGTCCAGGCGGCAGCGCCGTGATCCTGAACATGGGCCAGGATCTGTACAATGCCTTCCCGGCCGATTACGGCGGCAAACCGACTAAGGGCCTTCCGGTCTTGTCCGGCGTGCAGAACCTTCGTGACGTCACCTACGCCGTCAGTCTCGGGGCCGGCAATCCTGGCGTGGAAGCCTGGTACGTGTTCGGTAAGGACAAATACAAGTTCGAACTGGGCGGGGGCTGTACCGGCGTCATCGCGCCGGGCCTGTACCCCTTGCTGCGGAGCGGCCAGATCAACGGCTTGATCGGCGGCCTGCGCGGCGCCGCCGAATATGAAACGTTGATCGGACAAAAGGGCCGGGCGGTGGCCGGCATGGACGCACAATCCGCCACCCATCTGGCGATCATCGTCCTGGTCGCGATCTGCAACGTGTTTTATTTCTCGCTCCGAAGGCAGAAGAGTTAGGACTGTGATGCGGAGCCCCCATGTCGTTTGAAGTGATGCTCGGTGCCTGGATCGCCACAGGCTTGACGCTGTTCATCTTCTCGTTTCTGTACGAAGATAACCCGCTGTTCAAGTTGACTGAGCACCTCTACGTCGGCGTGTCGCTGGGTTATACGATCGTGAAGGCCTACGACACGGTCGTGATGACGCTGATCGTGCGTCCGATCGTCGACAAGGGGGAGTGGTCGCTCCTGATTCCGGTCGGTATCGGTACGTTGATGCTGACCCGCTACGTGCCGAAAGCGGCCTGGATGTCCCGGTATGCGTTCGCCTTCATCGTAGGCGTCGGCGCCGGCCTGGCGATTCCCCGAACGATTTCTTCGTTCATCCTGAAGCAAATCGAAGACACGGTCAGGCCATTGTTGACCATGACGCCGGACCGGGACCTGACCTTTTCGATGACCCTGCTGAACCCGGCCAGCAACCTGAATGCCATCATCATTCTGCTGGGCGTCGTCTCGGTGCTGTTTTACTTTTTCTTCTCGGTGGAACATACAGGGCCCGGGCGCGCGGTCGCGCGAGCCGGCATCCTCTTCCTGATGATCTCCTTCGGCGCGGCCTTCGGCTACACCGTCATGGCGCGTATGTCCTTGCTGATCGGGCGGCTGACCGACCTGATCGAGTATTCCGACGCCTCCTACGGGAGACCGACGCTGTGGCTGCTCATCCTGACCGTCGCTACGTTGGTGGCCCTCGCCCGCCGCCACAAGGCTCATCCGCCGGAACAGTAACGCGGGGGGCCAGGTGGTGGTTCGTGAAGCGTCGTTCGTACGCTCCACCGGCATCACGTTCAATCCATAGGCCATACGCCCTTCTCCCCGCGACATACGCTTCACGCGTGACGAGAGACGCCGCCTGCTGCCTGTTGCGCTTCCGAAGTCTGCCTCGTTAGAATGCCTCCCCATGGAACAGACCCCCACGGCCACGGCCAAAGATCCGAAACAATATCCGCTGCTGCGTAACCTTCAGTTCTCGCCGCTCAAAGAAGGAGAAGAGCAATACATCGTGCTCTGGGACCCGAGCGGTCTGAGCAAGGAACGGCTCGTCATCCCTTTGAGCTATTTCTTCATCGTGCAGCATTTCGACGGGGAGCACTCGATCACGGACATCGTGGGTATCTACCTCAAGCGCTTCGGCGAGTTTCTGATGCCCAACAAGGTCGAACAACTCCTCGCCGATTTGGATGCCAAACTGTTTCTTGAAGGGGAACGGGCCGAGGCTGCCAAGACGGAGGCGTTGGAGGCCTACCGGCAGGCTCCCTGTCGGCTTCCGTCCTTTTCGGGACGGAGTTACGAGGCAGATCCGGGCAAGTTGCGGGCGCAGATCAAGGGCTTCTTCACGTCGAAGGAAGGGCCGGAGATCAAGCCCTCGACCCATGCGGGCCAGCCGATCAAAGGCCTGGTGGCGCCGACCTACGAAGTGAAACAGGCCGGTCCCATCTATGCTTGGGGCTACAAGGAGCTGCAGGAAGCACAACAACCTGATCTCTACGTGCTCATCGGAACGGCCTATTCAGGACTCGAGCATCCGGTGGCCGTCACAGACAAGGACTTCGAGACGCCTCTGGGCGTGGTCCCGGTCGAACGCAGCGTGACGGACCGGCTGAGAGCCCGGCTCCCTTCGGCCTTTACCGAAGAACTCGCGCACCGCAACGAACATGCCCTCGAGTTCCAACTGCCGTTCTTGCAGGAGATCGTCGGCCGGAACAAACCCTTCACGATCGTTCCGATCCTGACGTCCTTCTCAGCCATGAGCCTGGGTGATCCGCAGGTGAAGGGCGAGGTCGAGACGTTCCTCCAGGCGCTCAAGGATGCGTTGGATGCCTCCGGAAAAACCTACTGCGTCGTGGCGGGAGCCGAGCTGGCCCACATCGGCATGCGGTACGGCGACAACGCGCCCCCGACGGACTTCTCCTTCCATCGCTGCATGCAGACGGATCTGGAAATGCTGAAGCATGTCGAGAACCGCCAGCCGGAGGAGTTCGCGGCCTTCATCCAGAAGGAAAAGGACCAGCGGCGCATCTCGGGCTTCTCGCCCATCTATACGCTGCTGCGACTCATCCAAGCCGAATCGGGAGAAGTGCTGCGCTACGACCGTGGCATCACGGACCAGTATAATTCCACCGTGACCTACGCCTCGATCGCCTTCTTCTGACGGCTGCTAAAGCGGACCTCCAACAACGTTCTCCCCTAGAAACCGGCCTCAACGTAGCTCAACTGGAGAGCGAGCTGTCTCGGCAGCCGGGGGGGGGTGGGTGACGAACGGCACGCCTGTGGCAATTCAATCAGCAGATGTGGGGGTTCCGCAAGGTGAGCGGCGCGAGGAGTAAGGAGCGTCATGCCTGCGAACGCCGGCGAGATGGTGAGCCGGCCGTGTCATCCCGAGGACGACCAGACCGCCCGAGCTATTCCTTGACCGTCACCTTCATCTCGATCGGTTCCAGCGGATTGTCTCGTTCATCACGCGCAACCTTCGCGATCAGGTCGATGATTTCGATCCCGCGGAAGATCTCGCCGAAGACCGAGTAGCGACGGTCCAAGCCGCTATTGTCGGCCAGACAAATGAAGAACTGGGAGCCGTTGTCGTTGAAGTCGCGGGTGCTGTTACCGTCGCGGGGCATCTTCGCCATGGAGATGGCACCGCGCTTGTGGGGCCGATCGTTGGGCTCCGGATTGAGAAAAAACCCCGGTCCGCCCGTGCCGTAGAGCGCCCGGTCCGGCTGCTTGCTTAAGGGATCGCCGCCCTGGATGATGAAGCCCGGCACGACGCGATGGAACAGCGTCCCGTCGTAAAAGCCCATCTTGGCCAGGTTGATGAAGTTGTCTACGTGGCGAGGGGCATCATCCGGGTAGAACCGAATCTTGATCTCGCCGAACTTCGTCACGATCGTGGCGCGAGGGTCTTTCTTTTGGAATTGCATGCTCATATCGACGAATCTAACAGGGTCGAGGTTTCAGCGGCAAGGGGCGGGCTGGTGTCGAGCGTCGATTTCACGCCACGGCATGGACCTACCGGCCGAGCGGCTGAGCGGGGTCGATGCGAGTCCAGAGCAGGCAGCCGATGAGCGCAATTCCTGACGCGCACAATAGCGCGGCCGTCCAACCCCACTGGTGCGCGAGCCAGGGCGTGAGGCTCGGGGAGATCGCCCCGCCGATGTTGGCCCCCATGTTCATGATGCCGGACAACGTCCCGGCGTGGGTTTTGGAGAGGTCCGTCGGCACGCTCCAATAGGCGCCGACCGTAAAATAGAGCAGGCCAGCCCCCAGCGAGAGGCAGCCGATCGCCGCAAGATGCGACTCGGCCCAGGCACCGACGGCGATCAGGGCGCCGGCCAGTCCCATCCCGCCCATGCCCACGTACATCCTGGCCTTTCTGATCCCCATGACGGGCAGCAGGCGATCCGTGACCCAGCCGCCCAACGGGCAGAAGCAAAGGATCGCCAGGAACGGCAGCGACGCGAGCCAGCCGCTTCGTAAGACATCGAACCCCCGCACGTTGACCAGGTACAGATAGAACCAGGACATATAGATGTAGGCCACATAACCCAGGCAGGCGTAACTCATCACCAGCCAACGCACGGTCGAGCTGGCGGCGAATTGGCGCCAGGGCACCGCGCGGCTCTGTACATCTGCGGGCGCGCGTTCCGGCGATCGGGGCTCGCGGGAGCCGGTCCACCAGACCAGTGCCACGAGGACACCGACGAGGGCCGAGCCGTAGAAGACCGTCTGCCATCCGAAATTGACCATGATCCAGGAGGCGAGGGGAGGGGTAATGGCGGCGCCGACCCCGATGCCGCCGATGGCGATCCCGATGCCGAAGCCGCGGCGCTCAGGCGGAATCCAGTCGGCGACCGCGCGATTGAAGTTGGGCAACGCCACCGCTTCTCCGACACCGAGGAGAAACCGCACGAGCGCCAAGCTGCCGACCGCACCCAACCACGCGACGATAGGAAAGGTGGCTGCGGTCGAGGTCATGGCGGTGAAGACCGACCACCATACCAAGGCTCCGGTGAGGACGACTCTCGCGCCCAAACGGTCTCCCAGCCAGCCGCCGGGAATTTGACAGAGCGCGTATCCGAAGACGAATGCGGAGAAGACGTAGCCCATGTCCTGGTCGGTCAGCCCATAGGCCGGCATCATCTGCCTCGCCGTCACCGAGATGTTCACCCGGTCCACGTACGTCACGACGCTGATCGCAAACAGCAGGCCGACCACCAACCAGCGCGTGCGATCATGACCCTGATTACCTGTCACTGGAGACTTGGCTCCTTGTGGCCATGCACAGCTATCCCGCCGGATGTCCTTGGAACAATGCCTCGGACCTGCCGGCGAGGCGGCATTATAAACGGCCCACGCGGGGGCCTCCAGCCATTCCGCTCGGCCGATCTGTGACGCCGATTGTATGGATTTCCCAGCAGTCCATCCGGTAATATCAAAAAACACGACCCTGTATGCTGCTGGAGGTGGAGTGACGGTTCGTCCCCGCTGGTTGGTGCTCTCGCTCCTCGCGGTTCTCATCCTGGGTGTGGTTTTCCTATTCTACTCCCGCGAGTTGACGGGCACCGACTACCTCAAGGAATTCTTTCTCCAACAACTGGAGGCGAGCCTCCGCCGCAAGATCGAGGTCGACCGGATCAAGCTCGTTCTGCTCCCAAGCCTGCGCCTGGAACTGTCCTCCGTCGGCATCTACGGTCACGACGATCCAACCCACCAGGTGTTCGAAGCCAAGAAAATCGACATCGTGCTGCGCCTGTTTCCTCTCCTGAAGCGCCAGGTGGTAGCGAAGCGGCTCTACATCGAGGAACCGACGGTCACGCTGCTGCGTAACCGGTCGGGGCATTGGAACATGCTGGCCGGGCTACCCACATCGGCCAAGGACGAATCAGCCTATCTGATGTTCAGCCGGTTGCTTCAGATCCGTGAGGCCACGATCCGGAACGGGCACATCACCGTGACCGACGAGGCCAGGCCCGACGGCGTCCGTACCGCGAAACTTGAAGCAGTGGAAGTGGCGCTTAAGGTGTACCCGGGGAAGGCCCAGGGCGATCTGCACCTCTCCGCCTCGCTCCCGGCCGAGAAGGATCCATCGGCTTTTTCGCTCACCGGGACGATCGCGCTCAGTGAATCTTCGTCGACCTTCTCCGCCGAGGAACCCTATTCGGTGCGGCCGGCCTTTCAGTTCGAAGGCGCCATCGAGGCGGCAAACCTGCATTTGCGGGAGTTGGCCGATTTCTTCGGTCCCAGGCCGGTGCCGTCCCAACTCCAGGGGGGGGCAAACTTGAAGAGCCACATCCGGGTGGCTCCGGGAGTCGCGGGCTATGACGTTGTCTTGTCGGACGTCACGGCCAACGTGGATCAGCTGGCCGTGACGGGCAAGGCCAACCTCGCCGGGCTCCTCACTTCGCAGCCGACCTTTTCGGTCACCTTTGCGTCGCCGTCGGTGGACCTCGAAAACCTGTTCGCACGGTTTCCGGCCCAGTGGGTCCATCCGCAATTGCCGGCCATCGTCACGCAACGCCAGCTCGGCGGGACGGTCGAGATCCTTTCCGCCACGCTGACCGGCGCGACGGAGCCGACCCCGCAACTGTCCCTCACCGGAGATTTTCGCATTGAAAAGGGCCGCGCGCTGATCGGCGACGATCGTGTGCCGACACAGGACCTCTCCGCGACGATTTCGGTGGAACCGGGCCGCATCCGAGTCGGCAAGGTCACCGGTGCGTATGGCGCGCTGCAGATCACCGACGGCAAGGCCGTGGTGTCCTTTCTGGAAACCGGTCCTTGGATGGAGCTGGACGTGACCGGCAACATGACCGCGGCGGAACTCGTGAAGTTTTTGCTCAAGACCATTCGCGGCGATCGGCTGACCTCTTTGCTCGCGCAGTCCCGGGACATCGAAGGCCAGGCGCGGCCGACATTCCGCCTGGTCGGTCCGCTCGACAAACCGGGCGGGATCACGTTCGCCGGCGGGGAGGTCGTCGCGCAACAAGTCAGCCTGGTCAATCCGTCCCTGCCGCAGCGTTTGACGGCATTGCAAGGGAGGATCGTCTTTTCCCAGACCGGCGGTGCGCAGTTCGATCAGGTGACGGCGAACCTGGGTGACACGCAGCTGCAATTCAACGGCATGATCACCGGCGGCACGCCCAGCCTGTTCGAGGATTTCGTGATCAAAGCCAAGGGCAACGCGGCCCAGCTGCGTCAGATGGTGTCGGCGGGCACGTTCCCGGACGACTTGCTGTCGGGCATCCTGGCCGCCAAGGTGCAACTGTCCGGTCCGTCCGGAGCGCCGCATTTGCGCGGAGACATCAACCTCAACGATGCGAAGCTCGTGTTGCCGTCCGTCGGCGAAAAGCCGCCGGGCACCCCGGCCGCGTTGGAGATCGAAGGGGACATTGCACGCGGGGCAGGCATGACGATCACCCGCCTGGAACTCTTGGTGCCGCCGCTGCGATTGCCCCTCAAGGGCCGTATTTCCCTCGGCGAACGGTTTACGATCGATGCGGAATTGGCCACCGGCACCGTCTCGCTCTCGAGTCTGCCGGAATGGATCTACAAAGGCGGGCTGGAAGCCGGCAATCTCGAAGTCTCCATGGATATGAAAGGCTCCGACGCCGACTGGAAGAATTGGCGCGCCGCCGGCTGGTTGGCCTTGACCAACGGCTTGATGACGGCCAAGGGCGTCGACGGTCCGGTCGAAGACATTTATCTGCGCTTGAAGTTCTCCAAGAACATTGCCGACATCAAGCAGCTCTCGTTCCGCATCAAGGACAGCGATGTCAGCCTGACCGGCGCCATGAAGAACTGGGCGACCAAGCCCGTGATCGCGGTCAAAATGGAATCTTCACAGATGGACATCGACCTCCTCATTCCGAAGGGGGAACGGTCACCGGTGCGGGAGTTCCTGGAAATGCTGGCCTCGACCAGTCAAGTGAGCGCCACCGCCACGATCGAGAAAGGCATTTACAAACACCTCCGCTTCGGCTCGCTCTCTGGACGCCTGACCATTCAGGACGGCATGCTCGATCTCGATCGCGTCGTCGGACAGTCGGGGACCGGGCAGATCGCGGGCCGCCTGGTCGTTCGCCTCCCAAAGGGACAGCCGGCCGAAACCGAATCGTCGGTGCGCATGACCGGTATTCCCTTCGATGCGCTGCTCCCGCTACTCGGGGCCCGCGACCATTCGGTCACCGGCGATGTGAAACTCACGGGCATGTTGACCGGCCACGGCCGCAACCCGCACGGCGTGTTGCCCACCCTGAACGGCAAGACGGAATTAGTCGCTCAGGAAGGCCGCCTCCTCAAGACGGAGAAACGGGCGATCTGGAAGATCATCTCGATCCTGAATCTTCCGGCCGTCCTGCAAGGCAAGGTCGATCTCGAAAAGGACGGTCTCCAATACAATCGGATGACCGCCACGATCACCATTCAAAACGGCATGATGAAGACGCAAAACTACATCATCGACAGTCCGGTGCTGAAAATTTCCGCGGCCGGTACCTATGACATGCCGACCGATCAGCTCGACATGGTCTGGGCCGTCAGCCCATTCGGTTCGTATTCGCAGTTTCTGAAATCGATCCCGCTGTTCGGGCGGCTGGTGGCGGGTGACCGCAAGGGCCTCGCTACGGCCTTGTTCCAGGTGAAGGGGCCGATCGAAGATCCGCAGGTCACCTACTTACCGATGAAGTCCTTCACGACCGGTCTCACCGGCGTGGCTCAATTGGCGTTCGACCTCCTGAAGAACACCGTCATGCTTCCCGTCGATATCCTGAGTCCCCAGGAAGAAAAGGAACCGCTGTTCGATCCGTCGATGGAATTGCAGACGCCGCCGGCTCCGCCGCCTCAAGTGTTGCAACCGAGTCCGCCGGCGCCGGCCTCGCCTTGACCACCCTCGGGACGCGTGATAGCATCCGAGTGGAGTTGCCCGCACGTCTATGACATCCTCTCCATCGCCCTCACCAACCTCGCAGACCGACGCCACGCTGTTCATCGCCGCGAGCGAGAGCGATTCGAATCTGTTTTACGCCACGCGCTTCATGGCGCCGGATCCCTTCGTCTACCTGGAACTCAAGGGTGAGCGCGTGATGGTGATGAGCGATCTGGAGGTCGACCGCGCGCGCCACCAGGCGACGGTGGACCGCGTAATCAGCTACTCCGAGATCGAGCGTCAAGCCAAGGCCCAGGGTGTGAGTGAGCCCGGCACGGTGGATGTCGTCCATGTGCTGCTGAAGCAGGCGGGCGCGACGCAGATTTTGGTCCCTTCGACCTTTCCTTTTCTCCATGCGCAACGCCTGCAGGAACTCGGCTATACGTTGCGCACCAAGCGCGAGCCCTTCTACGAACAGCGCGTGGTGAAGACGGCCGAGGAAGTTCGGCACATCGAGGCCGCGCAGCGGGCGACCGAATCCGCGGTGGCAGCGGCGCACGACTCCCTGCGCCGGGCCGAGATACGCGACAACCAGCTTTGGTTGGACGGGGCCGTCCTCACGTCGGAACGGGTGAAGCAACTCATCAACGTGAAACTCATGGAATGTAACTGCGTCGCCCAGCACACCATCGTGGCGGGCGGGGAGCAGGCCTGCGACCCTCACGATGAGGGCAGCGGGCCCTTGCCGGCGCATCGCAGCATCATCTTCGACGTGTTCCCGCGCTCCGCCGGTTCGCGCTATTTCGCCGACATGTCGCGCACGGTGATCCGGGGCAGCGTCTCGCCGGACCTCAAACGCCTCTATCACACCGTCAAAGATGCGCAGGAAGAGGCCATCACCAAGATTCGCGACGGCGCCGACGGGGCCAAGATTCACCAGGGGATTTGCGAGCGGTTCGAGAAGGCCGGCTACCGAACCGGGCCGGTGAACGGCCGCATGCAGGGCTATTTCCACGGAACCGGCCACGGCGTGGGACTCGATATCCACGAAGCACCGCGCATCAGCCGAACCGGCTCCATGCTGCAGGAAGGGCACGTCGTCACCGTGGAGCCGGGCCTGTACTATCCCGGATTGGGCGCCGTGCGCATCGAAGACATGGTCCTCGTGACCAAAGACGGCTGCCGAAACCTGACGAACTATCCCAAAGTGTTTGAGCTGGGCTGAGCTGAAAGCTCGCCGCTTCCCACGCTTCACGTTCGACGCTTCGCGATTCACGGAATCATGCGCCTCACCTTCACGATCCGACGATTCAATCCGGAGACCGACCGGAAGCCGCACGAGGAGGACTATCGCCTCGACGTCGGCCGGGGCATGACGGTACTGGAAGCGTTGATTCGCATCAAGAACGAACAGGACGGCACGTTGTCGTTGCGCTACTCCTGCCGCTCCGCCATCTGCGGGTCCTGTGCGATGCAGATCAACGGTTCCGAGAAGCTGGCCTGTCGGACCTCCATCCGGAAAGAACTCGAACGCCACGGCCACATCACGGTCGCGCCGCTTCCGAACCTCCCGCTTCTCAAGGATCTGGTCGTGGATATGTCGCATTTCTGGGAAAAGATCCGCGCTGTCACCCCCTGGCTGAGTGAGACCTCTCATCCTACCAGGCGGTACGGCCCCAGCGGGCAGCTGCACCTGAAGCCCGACAGCTACCAATTCCATAACGTCGACGCCTGCATCATGTGCGGCGCCTGCGTGGGGGCCTGTACGTCGCACGCCGTGTCACCCGGTTTCCTTGGGCCGGCGGCGCTGGCCAAGGCGGAACGGTTTCTTGCCGATCCGCGCGAACCCGGTCCCGGGAAGCACCGGCGTCTGATGGCGCTGCAGGGGCAGGACGGCATCTGGGATTGCACGCGATGCAACATGTGCGTGCAGGTCTGTCCCAAGGATGTGCAGCCGATGGAAGCCATCATTCGGCTGCGGCGGGCCTCGCTCCAGCACAACCTCAAATCCGAAGAGGGCGCCCGCCACATCACCGGCTTCGTAGACCTTGTGCATCGGGAAGGACGATTGAACGAAGCGCTGATGCCGCTCAAGGTCGTCGGGGCCACACCGAGCCGTCTTCTCCATGTCCTGCCGCTCGGTATCCGCATGCTCTTCAAGGGGAAGGTACCGTTCCCCTTCGGCCACACCATTCCGGGAATCGAGCAAGTGCGCGCCCTCTTCACCGCCGCCCGCCGCCGTCATCCCCGGGCCTGATCATGGCGTCCGGTTTCATCTTTCTCGACGACGTCGCGCTGGCCGACATGGCCTTCGACGCGACCGGCGACAGCCCGGAGGAATTGTTCCAGGCTGCCACGCAGGCATTGATCGAGAGCCTTGCCGATCCCGGCACGGTGCGTCCGCTCTGGAAGGAAACCGTCGAGTTGGAGGGGGAGGACTTGGCGGATCTCCTGTTTGACTGGCTCAATCAATTGGTGTACCTGAAGGATGCCAAGGCCGTCGTCTTTCATAAGGTGACACTGAGCTTGAGACAATCCGAGCCTTCCCGCGGCTGGCGACTTCGGGCCCAGGTCTCCGGCGCAACGGTGGACAGCACCACGCAGGATCTGCGCTCGGACGTCAAGGGTGTGACGAAACACCTGTATGCAGTCCGCCGGGAAGGCGGGACCTGGAATGCCCGTGTCGTATTGGACGTATGAAACTCAATACCGGCATGAAGGTCGTCAAAATCGACGACCAGATTTGGGAAATTCCCACGAGCGAAAAATCCGGCATGCTGGTGCCGGCCCGGATCTATGCGACCGAAGGCATCCTGACCGCGATGGACAGCGGCGTCTTCGAGCAGGTCACGAACGTCGCCTGCCTGCCGGGCATCCGACGGTATGCGCTCTGCATGCCCGACGGCCATTGGGGGTACGGGTTTCCGATCGGCGGCGTGGCCGCATTCGACGTGCAGGACGGGGTCATCTCGCCGGGCGGGGTCGGCTACGATGTCAATTGCGGGATGCGATTGATCCGCACGGACCTCACCCTTGAGGACGTACAACCCAAGCTTGAATTGCTGATGACCGAATTATTCCGCCGGGTGCCGGCCGGCGTAGGCTCGCGTGGCTTCGTCAACCTGTCGCGGAACGAGTTTGCGGACGTGATGCGACGGGGGGCCCGTTGGTGTATCGCCAAGGGCTATGGCTGGCAGGAGGACCTGGAACGGATCGAGCAGGGCGGGTGCCTCGATGGAGCCGACCCGGAGCGGGTCAGCGACCATGCGGTCGAGCGCGGCATCAATCAGCTGGGAACGCTCGGGTCCGGCAATCACTACCTGGAAGTACAGGTGGTCTCCGACAGTCGAATCTTCGACCGCGAGACCGCAGGCGCATTAGGGCTGTTCGGCCGAGACCAGGTCGTGGTCATGGTCCATTGCGGATCGCGAGGCTTCGGCCATCAAGTGGCCAGTGACTATTTGAAGGTGTTCGAAAAGGCGATGCGCCGGTACGGTATCAGCGTGCCGGACCAACAGTTGGCCTGCGCGCCCTTTCGCTCGCCCGAAGGGCGGGAGTACTTTGCCGGGATGAATTGCGCCGCCAACACCGCCTTTGCCAATCGACAGGTGATTACGCACCAGATTCGTGCCGCCTTCAGCGCCGTGTTCGGCCAATCGGCCGAAGCGCTCGGGATGCAGCTCGTATACGACGTCGCGCACAACATCGCCAAGGTCGAACGGTATCGGGAGGGTGAGCTGCTGGTCCATCGCAAAGGGGCGACGAGGGCGTTCGGCCCAGGCAGCCCGGAGTTACCCGCGTGCTATCGGGACATCGGACAGCCGGTGATTTGCGGCGGCTCAATGGAGACGGGATCGTATTTGTTGGTCGGCACCGACCGCGCGATGCGGGATACCTTCGGGTCCACCATGCACGGCTCGGGACGCACGATGTCCCGTGCGCAGGCCAAACGCAGCGTCCGAGGCGACCAGCTCCTCAGGGACATGAAATCGCGCGGCATCCTCGTCAAAGCCGTCTCCATGTCCGGCCTGGCCGAAGAAGCAGGGTTTGCGTACAAGAATATCTCGGATGTGGTCGAAACCGTGGACCGTGCCGGAATCACAAAAAAGGTGGCGGAATTGCGACCGATCGGCAATATAAAGGGCTGATACGACCCTGGAATTTTCCGAACGGTCATGGATCAACGCCGGCACCCGCGCTTCGCAGTTCGTTTCCGCAGTTCCTTCAGTTCAGCCAACCTCGTCGGCGGGGAGGGGAGTCTCGTGGACCTGTCCCTCCGCGGCTGTCGCATCTTCAGCAGCACCGCCGTGCTGCCGGGCACGACGCTCCAGCTGCAGATTCACCTTTCGGACGACGGGCCGCACCTCACCGTCGATCAGGCGATCGTCCGCTGGTGCCGGGACACGCACTTCGGTCTCGAATTTGCCACGCTGCGGCCGGATCAATGGGCGAGGCTCCAACTGACGGTCAAGGAACTGGAGCGGCAGCCGTATGAGCAGGCCGGGGAGGCTTGAGCAGGGTCGTCCGCAGGGCTCCGCCGTCGCCTGAATCTGCTGATCCTCGAGTAAAATCGCGAATCTACTGTTGCGATCGCTGTTTTCTGGTACGCTGGGTCCTGGTTCAGGATCAGGAGAGAACCAAGACTTTCCCAGGGAGGAGCCGATATGGCGCGTGCCCGCAGCACTCCACCGAGATTTCCCCGGACATTTCTGCCGGCGCTGTTGATCAGCGTCGCGCTCTCGGTGCTGTGCGCCGGTGTGCTGTACTATCTGCTCGCGCAGCAGGACCGGGCCATCGTGACGGCGCACAACGAGGCGCTCGAGCGAGCGGCAGAGGACAAGGCCCGCGCGGTGACCCGCACGTTCGCCTGGTTTACTGAAACACTGCTCGGAGAGAACTTGACCGAGGTGCAGCGGGCCATCGACCTTCATCTGCGTCAAGGGGGCATCCTCGACGCGGCGGTGATTGCCGAAAACAACGTCATCGTGGCCGCCAAGTCCCCGGATGCCGTGGGACGACGGCTTCAGGACGGCGCCTGGATGGCGGCTCGCACGACTCAGAGCGAAGTGGTGTCGCGCGGGATCGAGATGGGCCGACCGGCCATGACGGTCGTGGAGCCGTTGCGTGACCGCAATCATGTGGTGGCCTGGGTGCGCGTCGTCTTCGCGATGCCGCAGGACTATGCGGTGGGTCGGTCTGCGGACGATCTCGCGGTACAGGTGGCCGTGTATGTGATTCCGCTTTTGCTCGTGAGCACGCTGTTGCTGGCGCTCGCCATGCGCGGGATGCTGTCGCAGGTGCGGTTGCTGATCGCGAAGGTGCTCATGGAGGCCTTCGCGCCTCAGGAGGCCAATACGACCGCGGCTGCGCGCCTGCCTCGCTTCGGATAGTGCCTGAGGGGCGATCTTCGGATGGAAGCTCCGTCGCCAGTCCCCGGTACCTGTCAGAAGCGGTTATTTTCTGGCCATTCCCCTCAACTTTGATACCCTAGTCCTGCGACCCTCGCCAGGGGCCGGAGCGGTATCGTATCTCCGGCGCGGTCCTAAGAAAGATTGAAGGAATTCGACCCTTTGCAGCACAGCATCGCACACCGTCATCGAACCTTATGACCTACACGCGGCCTTCGATTCTCGTCGTCGACGACGATCCGACTGCACGGATGTTCGTCCGATCCGCCTTGGAGCCGGCCGGGATGCATGTGACCGAAGCGGACAACGGGCGGGAAGCGATCAAGATCTTCGAGAAGTCCCCGCCGGACCTCATCGTGCTGGACCTGGTCATGCCGGACATGGACGGTTTCATGACCTGCACCAAGATCCGGTCGCTCCCGGGAGGGAAACGCATCCCGATCCTGATCATGACGGGATTGGAAGACGCCGCCTCGATCGCCCAGGCTTA